>ERZ724508.50-NODE-50-length-75285-cov-6.003469_pt1 | contig 75285 bp, 109 predicted proteins | sample MGYA00376041_ERZ724508 | MGnify/ENA primary metagenome ERZ724508 (study PRJEB28724, sample SAMN07190887) | wastewater metagenome | isolation source: effluent of sewage treatment plant in Hong Hong | place: USA: Christiansburg, Virginia | collected 2016-03-01 ...
TTGAGCAGCGATAAGAAAATTTAGATGAAGAAACCATGACTATTCACAGTAGCAGACCAGAAGCAGAGAAGACGGAGGAAGCAAAGCTGAGAGCCCGCAGACTCGCAGCAAAGAGTTCAACCCGAAGGCCAAGTGTTTCGGTTGAGTCTGGTTAGCAGACCGACCTGACACAATTCGAGTCGGAAGAAGGTTCTGAGGATAGCATCAGGCATCATCAAAGCAATAAAATTGCTCTCCTTCAAAAAAGATTGTAAGAAGTGGAGAATGAATTGCGGATCAAAGACGATGTAGTATCAGCGATCAGCAGTTTCATCGAAAAGGAGAGCGATGCACTCGGCGGCGAAAGACACAACTTAAAGGAGATTCTCCGACGCTGCGAGCTCAAATAGAAGGTAATTTAAACCTTATTCAGTACAAAGGCTATTGCAGTCTGGCAGAAGAGAACGCCTATCTCAAACAGTGCATGGATAAGCTCACGCGCTCAGAAGAGTTCTGGTCGAAGCTGCAGGAGGGAGAGCAGGAGTTAATAGAGGACAACCGTAAGAAGTGCTTGATCTTTTGATGACGTTATATTGTTTGTGGATCAGATAAGCGAACATAGGCTGGTTTCCTTCTTCTTAATTATCGGCTTGGATTTCGTCTTCAGCACCATTCGCATCGCCTCGTCGAAGATCTCCTTCAGACCTTCCTGCGTGAGAGCACTGCACTCCATGTACTTACACTGGAATTCTTCCTCGATAATCTTGCGGGCTGTTTCCTTACTGATGGGTGCCTCCTTGGGGTCTTTCTTCTTCGCGGCGAACTCTTCCCGCAAGTCAATTTTGTTCCCGATAAAGATCTTGGGCACGTTGGTAACGCTTTCCTGTAGCTATGGGTACCACTGAGTTAAACACCAGAGTACTTTTTTGCGAGCATTGACAAACGATGAGGGTTCAACCACCGAGAAGGTGATGAGGAACACATCACAATGCGGATATGCCAATGGTCTGAGTCTGTTGTATTCCTCCTGTCCAGCAGTATCCCAGAGTCCAAGATTCACCATTTTCCCATCGACCTTAACCGTCACGGCATAGTTATCGAAGACTGTAGGTACGTAGTCAGTTGGGAAGCGATCAGAAGTGTAGCTGGGTCAAGCAGATTCAATACCTGATGAGTACACAGGTCTTTCCGACGCTACCGTCGCCTACGATAACCAATTTGATCGGTATGGGTTATTCTGCCATGAAAATTATTATCGTACAATGACTGTGATTTCCTAATTTCCACCTGCTATAGCACAGCCACCATCGATTGCCGACTGCCTTTGCTGCACCTTCATCATATAATATAGAAGTATTGCAGGTGCTATGCGAAATAGCGACAAACTTTGCTACACCTTTACGTTACTGGTATCAGTTGCAGTTAGTTAAGGGAGCCTGTGGAGTCGGCAAGTCCAGCATCCTTCATCGCTTCCGTTCTGATAAGTTTAGCCCCACCTACCAACCAACCATCTGGGATAACTACAAGCTGACCAAAACCTTCGACGGGCAGGAAGTTGAGTTGGAAATTATCGATACAGCTGGGCTCGAAGGTCCCGATAGCCCTGTCACCAAAAGCAGAAAGGAAAAGCCAGCTTAGCAGTGGCGATATGGCTTTATCCTGGTGTACGACATTTGCAATACCGATTCCTACAAGGTCTCTATTGAAATGCTGCAGGAAATCAAGTCAGATGCAGATAGGGCCAAAGTATACCTCCAGATAATGCAGACTGTCTGTGTACTAGTCGGTAATCAAACTGATAGAGAGACCGAGCGGCAGGTGACTCAACAAGAAGCCGAGCTCACAGCCTAGAAATTGAGTACCAAGGTGGTTGAGTCCAGCGCAAAATAGAACGAGAATATCGAGCTTATCTTCCTTACTCTCATCGAGGAAATCGAGTTGAGATTGATGATCAAGGCAAGTAGCCTTTCGCCCTCTTCTTCCCAATTGAGTAAAGCTGGCATTTCGGGGAGGGAAGTTTGCTCGCTCATCTGAAAAGCACTTCCATGACTACTTCGAGAAACTTCTAAAATACTGTTGCCGTTCGGCGATGCCATATTATTTAAACGAGAGGTAGCAGCCATGTCGTACATGCTTCCACATCTCGACAACGGTTGGGAAGTCGACCAAGCCATCATTAACGAACCTGAAAAGTTGGTGATAATTCGTTTCGGGCACGATTGGGACCCTCAATGCATGATCATGGACGAAGTCATGCTCAAGGCTGCACCAAAGCTGCGTAACTTTGTCGTGATGTACCTCGTAGACATCACCAAGGTGCCAGACTTCAATACTATGTACGAGCTGTACGATCCGATGACGCTGATGTTCTTCTACCGAAACAAGCACATGATGATCGACCTGGGAACAGGCAATAACAACAAGATCAACTGGCCATTGAAAGACAAGCAGGAACTCATCGACGTTTGCGAGGTCATCTATAAAGGGGCTCGAAAGGGAAAGGGCCTCGTTGTAGCACCAAAGGACTACTCCACAAAGTACAAGTACTGACAGCAATATGTATCGGTTTATTTTACTTATTGTGGACATGTTTGCTCTTCTGGATGATTAAATCGCAAGCAGACCTGCTCCGATTAAGAAGGTGACGGTGTACGTCAACGGAAGTGTCGACAAAAGCCTCGTTATGCAGTACAAACACGAACTGCAGTTCCAGGAGCTTGCCAAAGCGCTGGAAGGTAAGTGGGGATCCCGGTTCGGCAAGAACGTGCGACTGTTTAACTCGGAAGGGGTGGAGTACGACAATCATGATCTCTCCAACGTCAAAGACAATGAAAACCTGTACGTGAGTCGAGGTACCTAGTGCTTCAAAGTAGGCGAATAGTTCGACCCGAACAGTGGTTTTTGCGAGTACTAGATGCTAAAGGAGATAGGTGAAGGAGGCTTTGGAAAGGTCCTATTGGCCCGTCACAAAAGTACCGGAGATCAAGTGGCTATTAAGGTCATGAAAGCCGATAAGATAACTAATGCGGCATCCATTGATCAAATATTCCGGGAAGTTGAGAGCCTGAAAGCACTGCAGCACCCGAACATCGTTCGCATTCATAACTGTTATGCTCTGCGAGAGATGCAAGTGGTGCTGATTATGGAGTACCTCGAAGGTGGTGAGCTATTACAGTACCTTCAATCCAAAGGAAGGCTGACCCTTAACGAAGCAATGGTCTTCTTCAAACAGATCGTGTCGGCTATTAACTTCTGCCATAGCAAGAATATTGTACACCGGGATTTGAAACTCGAGAATGTGTTACTGAAAAAGAAGAACTGTGCGTAAGTGAAGGTTGCTGATTTCGGAATAGCAGGAATCGCAGATCGTGCGAATCCTAACATCGACTGCGGAACGCTCAAATATATGGCTCCAGAAGTCCTATCAGGAGCTGAAAAGGAGAATTCTCCTGCTGCTGATGTATGGGCCCTGGGCTGTATCTTCTATTACCTCCTCGAAGGTCGTCCGCCATTTGTCGGCAAGACCGGCCAATAGACTAAATAACTCATCCTCAGCGGTAACTACAAGCATGACCCAAAGATCAGCGTAGGTCGACCAGCAGAGAAGCTAATTGCCAAGTAATTCGTCCCTTACTCAGGATGCTCGAACCGAGTGCAAAAATGCGCATCAAAACAGACGCTATTGTACACTAGCTCCACAAACTTGAGGACAAGGTAAACTTCTATTCTTCAGCCAGTGATGACGAGGAAGAGCAGAAGAAAGAACCCGGAAAAACTGTCCCATTGAGATGTCCCAATCCAGAAGCAGAATTGCTCAGCGCTGCCAAATTCCGAAAGGAACTTCGCTATCGCCATTTAAGACCATTGAACATATTTCCGCATATGCAATCCCAGCAGCAACCGCGTAACTAGGAGCTTGACCTATCAGCCCTGGAGCAACCCAAGAAATTTCTGATTAGAAAGCCTGAACGCAAGCTAACGTCGATGCTAGAAACACCAGACAGGCGCCGAAACAGTCTCAACCGAAAAAGCTTCTCTTATCGAGATCGAGTCGTGGCAACTCCTAGTACGCCCTGCACTCCATGTGGGCCCACTCGCATGCGCTCTCGCGAATCGATATTCGATATCAAACGTCGCTGATTTTATCCGTTCTACTCTAATTAAGCATCACTCGATCAGGCGGTTGATGGAAGTAATCTGACGGCCGATAGGTTGCTGCGATGTGTTGAGTACACTCTTGATCGACTTCTTGATAGAAGTTAGATTGGCCTTGCTGAGATGAGGCCCAGCGATCATTTGTTTGGTGCGACTGCGAACAAGCTGCTTCTCAGTCTCATTGACGTTGTTGTTTTAGATGGCTTGCATTCGTAAGTTGTGTTTGAACTTCCCGAACTACTTGATTCGGAGATAAGTGAGATACACGGCCCTCACAACTCCGTTGCACACTGCTAGCACAACGACAGCACTGCAAACATAGCCCAGCTGAAGAAATGGTTCTGACGGCATTGAATCTGCAGTGCCATACACGACTATATAAAGGAGCAAAAGGAGCAGTATTAGCCCGTTCTCAGCAAGTTTGAGACCAAGGCAGGCCTTATCAGTATACACCTGACAGAGCGATAGCCACACAATTTATCCGATGAACATCAGCATTAAGGGTACTAGAGCGACGAGAGGCTGCTAGAACGTTGCTGAAAGGCACACGACCAGTCCGACAAGGAACGTTCTATAATAGCGAAACATGAGATACAGATAAGGATTCCGATTTTCAGAGGGTGTTTGAGCAGCATTGAGGGTTTGATAGAAGCTGTCACTGTACAACTGCACATACTGGTCGTTAGTCATGTAGTTGTATTGTGCCTTGAGGAAGAGAAAGCTGATGGCAGGATGCAGCATGTATCCGACAAAGAGGAGAATACAAAAGGTAGCATTGATCTATGAGTATGGGGTGAAGGAACTCGTGAAAGAAGTAAATTGTAGCAAACTAGCCCAAACGATTGCGAGGAATTCAAACCGAACTACTGCGTCGATGAATGCGAAGATTTTTTCGTGGTGATTCTGCAGGTAACGGAGGTACGGATTGTAGCTTTTCTCCTTCAGTTTCTTTGAGTACCTGAACAGCAGCCAACCTCCCACTCTGAGCACCAGGTAGCAGATGTTGAGAATTACTCGCGCAGCAATTGCTCGTAGGAAATTGACATCTCGTTGGTACTGCTGGAACACATGAGGACATGTTTGGTGAAACCCTGTTGGGAGGAACCACTTCCAAACGTGACGACGGCTGTCTTCGGTGAGGTAGTCCAAGAATTGTAGAGATTCCAATCCAGCAAGCGGGTAGCTGTGGGATATGGGCAGTCTGCTGGATTCGATGTAGATGAAGATGAATAGAACTTGAAGCAGTTGGATCAGATCATCGGTGATCACCGACCAGCCAAACAGCACTAACACCATCGTAACGTACAGAGTTGCGTTTCCAAGCCCAGCTAGGAAGTTATGAAGCCCATGTATAGTTCTCCGATCGCTGTCAGGAGGCACTCTATCGAACCTAATAACTTTGGAAGTGGCATCGATGGTTGCCAATGGCTTCTGGTAACCTCGAATGTCCTGGGAACTTCTATCGTTGACCACGAGGGAGGCACTGTCAATGAGTGTAGTGAGTGCTGCATTCAAATGAGATTAGCTGAGAGGAATGAACAACTTGAAGGACTAATTGTGAAGTTGTTCGATTGTGTAGTTGAGGGGGTTGCTGCTCGTGAGGAGACGCTTTACTGATTTATCGTTGCCAAGCGACGCAGTTAAGAAGGAATTGATTGCGCTCATGTTGGTGACTTTATCGTTGAACTCCATCCACACTTGCAGCCCATGCTTATTGTTTTCAAGATTGTTCACTGGAAGGTAGTCCAAGCTGTAGGTCAGCTGTTAGTGGCATCGTTCGCATTCCTTGAGGAAGACCAGCATGTTGCTCAGACCCACTTTAGCCATCTAGTTGACCCTCATCACGAACGTGAGCTGACCAGAGGTGTGGTTGGGGCTATCGAATGTCACTTTTCTAATGGCATCACGGGTGTTATTTCCGCATACATTAACACCGTACCCGACAGGTTGCACTGCCATAGTCTTTCCGTCGATTTCAAGTGTGACCGTTTGATTGGTGTGTTCGTCAATTTGATGCAGAAAAAAATGGATTGTAAGCCCTGTGTGATTGGGTAGCTTCTAAAAGACCTTTGCCATGATGAACCGGCGATACCGGAGTTATGAATTGCCAAAAATGCGGTAGTCACCGCAGAAGTCACTGCCGTGATTTTGCAAGTTTGGGTATACATTCCAATCGTGCAGCGGGTTCATATCGTCGTCCTTATCGTTGAGGTATAAGCCATAGATTTGGTTCTTCTATGGTTGCTAACACTTCGAGCCGTTGAGGGTAAGTGGGAAGTCGCAACTCAAACATTCGTGGATGGTTGGACCATTACATTCACCACACATAATGTTGCAAATGCGGCATCCTGAAGCAGATTTAAAGTGTCCTGCTGGACACTGATTGCACTGCCCATCCTTCAGAATCAGGTTGGACTCGCATTACAAGCATAAGCTGGTGTTGGTTGAATCACAATTCCTGCATCCATCTCCACATCTCGTCAGTCTCACGACAACTTGGCGGATGCCGTAGTGGCTGAACGCAGAGATGTTGGGCTTAAACTTTAAAGACAGTGCCGACTCCTTATGAATAATTTGATCAGTCCTGATAGTACTCAGACTTTAAGTGAGAATTTGACCACACTCGTTGGTCTTGATGCCATCGATCTGAACTGTAGCATTTAGCAACACCCCGTTGACTGTAAGTTGATAGTCGAAGGAACTTAGCAGCGAGTCTATCAGTATCATCGTCAGTTGGATCTTCACGGCGAAGTGGGGAGGTAAGTTGTTGTAGGTCTTTGCCAAAACTGTTTCAGGTGATCCGAGCTGGTAGCCCCCGATGTATGAGTACCTTCCGCATTGACTGATGTTAACTGAGTTGGTTGCTCCAGTAGTGCTGGTCCAGTTCCCGTTTGACGTAAATAGTGGATCGCTGAACTACTCAGCAAACAGTATGGCATTCTTGCTTCCTAACATGCAACTGCCGTTCACCAAAGTGGACTCGCTCTCATTACAAGAAAGGCAGTTCATTGGCCCAAAATTTGAGCATGTCAAACACGTTGTGTCACACTTCCAACAGGCGTTTTCTTCAAGAAAGAATGTCGAGTCGCAGCTCGAGCACGTGAAATTGCTGTACTGTAAAAAAGATTTGCATGTTTCGCAAGTGTTTGCCGCACTTCCAAAGCAAGTGTCGCATGATTGGTGGCAGTTTCCATATCTCACCAACAGGCTGTTAATGCCGTATTTGGCAGGACTCACTAAGTGGTCCTCGAAGCTGATGTTGAGCGTTGGTTGAGAATCAGAAAACGAGTATTCAATCGAGGCGACATAGGTCATGCTGGTCTCGCAGTTAATACCTCCGGGTGAGGCTATTGGATCCATTCGAGCGATCTCCACAGGGTTATGACCGTTAACATACAAGAGCATGAAGTCTGTGCTAGTCCAGTCTTTCTGTAGAAATGTGAATCGCACGTTAATAAATTTATGGGGTGGGACCTGGCTGCTCTTATAGAATCTCTCAAACGGGCCAAAGGGCTCTACGAAGTATACTGGCGTTGAAGTTTATGTAAAGGTGCAGTTATCGATTGTGTACATTTTGTTTTCGAGGCCCTTTGTGCTGAGGGGCGCACCAACGACAGGATTTATGGGGAAGAACTAGCTGGCAAGCACCTGTGTTTAGGTAAGTGGTTACTGATTCACGTGAGTTGACTACACATTGGTTGCTGACCAACACCAGAGATGAACCGCAAGTTGTGCAGTTACTTGGTGATTGGGAGCACTCGAAGCAGGGGGAGTAGCACATGGTGGGCAGTTGGTTGATTCCACTGAGTCCCCGAGCAATCAGTAATGCCAAGGAAACCAGAATACGTATGGAACCTCCCATGGAATGCCAATGATTTAAAATTACAGAATAAGCCTTCCAATTCGAAGGACATGAATAGTTACTTAGTGACTGGATAACTATCACTCGCTGGTGGTCAACTGAGCGTAGGGTCTGTTGTCCTGCAGAATCTTTGGACGGAAAATTGAAGCAGTCAAGATCAAGAGAAAAGCTAAAACACAGACTCCAGCTATTTTACTAAACACGAAAACGGTGAGTGGCAGGTATATAACTGTGTAGAGGATCTTGCCAAGGTTGTAATAGACTGCGATTCCTGCAGATACTCCCTGGAGCAGGTGCGCCACCAAGAATACTAATATCGGTTCCACAGGAAGGGAACTTGCTGTGTAGATCAAAGTCGGTTGTGCTTTGTCTGACGGTACAGTTAAGTGATCAGTAGAATAGCATTCGTTGAGAGCAAGCAATATAGGAGCCATCAGATTCAACCACATCGACAGCCCATTGGCAAAGATGTTGAACTGGCTGGAGAATACGTATGAACTTCGGATGTTGAGACTTGAAAATACTGGACGGTTCCCCATGACGAGCCAGGCGAATTCAGCTAGTATGGCGACTACAATCGAGAGAGACCGTCCCGAGAACTGACGAGTGGCAATTTCCTGGAAGCTCACTTGCAGATAGTATACTATAAACCCAGTGGATCCTCCAAAGTAACTGAGCAACAAGAGCCAGTATATCCTTGTGTCACTTTTTCTTGATTTCGGAAGAAACATCGCTGCGCAGATCAGGACCATGATGAAGCTTCTAAAGGCTGGCACGAAGCCTCTACTGCTTCGGTGTATTTACTCGACTACCATAGCAACTCCACAAATCGCCAGGGCGCTCTTTTGTAACATGTTGCTTTCACTCTTTAGCACTTTTCTAAACAGTATCAATGCGATAATTATTTTGGCAACTGACTGCAGCGATTCGTAGCGAAAGAGCTGAGAGATAAGAGAAACGGAAAGTAAGCAGTTCGTGAATTCATCGTTGTCTCGAACTGGTTCCAGCTGCACCATAACGCACAAAAGCGACAGCAAAGCAAGCACCCTAATTCCAAATTGAAGGCGAGAGAGCAGCAGCATTGCAAGGAGCAGCATAGCCAGATAGACATTGGAGATGTTTCTGAGCAATCCCCAACTGAAGTTCACTGCAGGAACAAGCGACATCGCCAGAACCTCGAGCACTGACAATCGAAGGTATACAGCCAAAAGAAGAAACACAAGGGACATAACTGTAATGCCTATGAGTAGTTTCGAATCCGAGACTTCGTGCTGTATAGATTTGACAGCCTATAGTTCCTGCCCTGCAATGTAGGAAATAGATCTTTTCTCAAGGTTCTTGCCAACTGCTAGTTTGATTTTCTATTGAACCTCGCTTATGTAAGGACCATAATCGGAGGGAACGATGCTGTACAGAGGCTCAGCTAAATTTCCGGCTGGAACTGTCACATTTAGCAGCAATGAAAGGGTGGAGGCAATTGAGGTTTGTGTGTGGAATTATTGCGGAGAGGCTGCCGGCATAAACTGTATTGCGTGATTAGTAAAGCTAAACAGCACCGTGTGACTTTCCTCATCGCTGACACCGCCATGGTTCCCATCATTCTTCATGCCGTGGTCCCCGACTACAATCAGGACAGTTTAGTTGTCGAGCTGCATCACTAGTTATGTCACAAAGGTTTCTAAATGTATGAGCTTTTGATCAGTGAGTTTGGTTCCGACTGATCCATAGGTGTGGCCTATATGATCAAGCCCCAGCATGTGCCCAACAATGAAGTTGTAGTGGTTGCTCTGCATTTATCTGAGGAGGTTATCGGTTACTGTATTGTCACAAGTGTCCAGATCAGCAACATCGAAGCTTCGGCAGGTTATTGCTCTTTCGAAGTCATACAGCTTTATCCAAGTGTCGTCTCCGAATAAAAGCGAGTTTCTGATCTTCTTCGGGATGCTATCCAGGTTTGACTTTTCGGACATAAAGTTTGCGAGGACCGATGGTTGAGATAGTTCGGTGCCTGTCATCATTACTTGGATTCTTTCGGCTGTCATTGTTGGGAAGGATGCTTTCATTTTCAGAAATCGAGCACTGCTGGGATGGCTATGCACATACTTCTCCAGTATCCCTTGGCGATGCAGATAGTCCATTCGATAGGCATCCAGCACAAGGAGCACCACCTTGAAGCTAATAGGGGAGTCTTTGATAAGCATGGTGTCACCTACCTCAGTATCAGTTGGATCTGATGCAAATATTGCACTCCACACCAACCAGACAGCCACTGTTATCAAGATGAAACTCGACAGAAGTATGCTCCAAGCTCCTCCCTCGACTTTTCTCATGCCGATAGTTAAATTTAATGGAGCATCAATATCAAATTGACAGTAGGTGTTCTATTGGAAAGTTCAAGCAAGCAATGCACATCCCCGCGAGACAACTCAGAAAGCCCGTCGAACTCGAAGATAACTTCAAAGAGGCAGGTAGAGAGAGCTGGGTAGTGCTGTAGAGTAATATTCCGCAGGACACCACTAACAGAATGGCAAAGAGTAGTTATCCACTTGGATAGCTCCCACCTACCACCAAACCGACAGCCGTGGTCATAGCCTGCAACACTCCAAAAGTGAACAAGTCTGATGTTCTCCTGTAGGTCTTCCTCAGCTAAAAGCCTAAATGAATGGAAAGTGGTACCCAAACCAATGCAAAACATAGCTTGTCCGGCAAGTTCAGTGAGCAGCTCCCCGATGAATGACGATGAAGTTGCAGCAAGTCCAACGAAATAAAAATTCGAAAGGCTATACAGCGCTGCTCCAATAACTAGAGTCACCCCTGCACCACCTCCTGAAGTGGTGCTAGATGTTGGCTCGCTCGTCTTTCTTAGCGCTTCAGGTTTTTCGGGAACGGATCTATCGAACACTGCAGAAAGCACAAAGGAAAGCACTACTGTGAACATCCCCAACGGGAACGTATCGTCTTCTTCATTTAGACGCTCTGCAGAATCCCTGCTTGTCATCAAAGTCATGATCTTAAAGTTGCCCTATGGAAGGGCACTAAGGAGCACAGTGAACAGCATTGCAGAGCTCATCAGTGGTGTCAGAATGCGATGTTCCTGCTGAAGACACTTTCTGGTTCCCAGGAGAAAGAGTAGGCATATGAGCAGTATAGCCAACAGCGATGCTACCACTGCGACCTGCAGCATCCACTATTGTTATTGTTGACTCAAAGTGGACTGCTGTACTGCACGTTCTAAGCATCCATAAACATCGAATCAATTGGTTGGAATGGGCTCTGAATAGAATCAGGTTCGCTCGAGAGCCGTCGGAACATTGAAAAAATTCGATGTACGGAATAGAAATTATTTAAAAATCCACATGACCAAAACTTTGCTGGTGATTGCGCTGTTCATCGCAACCATCACCTGTTCCTACGTTTACTGCCCGTCCAAGAAGATCATCGGGAAGTGCTCCAATGTGTACACTCCAGTGTGCGCATACCGGGGTGAAGGAGAGCCACAGACCTACGACAATGCTTGCTACGCCTGTACTGATTCCAGCATCCTTGCATTCACAACTGGCTCATGTGCAGAAACACTCGACTACTGTCCCTACAAGAGATCAGACTGCCGTGTGCTTCGCAATTACAATCCGTCGTGTGCGTTCGAAGCAGGCAAGCCGCCTCAGAACATCGATTCGAATCTTTGCTGCATCAACACTTCATATACCGTTGTGAAAACTGGTTTGTGCCCGATGTTTCGAAGGGGTTCTGTACCAGGAGTAACATACTGCCCAAGCGAACGACCAACCAACTGCAATACCGATCAAAAGCCAGTTTGTGGACTCACCACTGATCGAAGACGCATTAACTACGACAATTGGTGCTTCGCTTGTCTCGAATCGACCAACATTTGGGGGTACTTCGAAGGTACCTGCGAGTTAAGAAAAACCAAACATTACCACGGGTTTAAGTTCCCGCAGGTGAACACCCCGCCCTTCCAAAGCGTAGACTTCAACGAGATATCTGCTTCCACATCGCTGTCCCCAAGGTTCATTAACTGATAATGATTATGACCGTGTTTTTCGTCGTAATCTCATAGAGGGAGTTACCATTCCGATACCCGTTAAAGTTGTTTTGGAAGTGTTAGTAGATCAAAACTATCCGAGCTCGTTTGTCCCAACCCATATTCAATTAAATGGAGTTCATTGGAAGAGAGAAACCCAAGCTCACCAAGAAGGAACTTGTAACCAGAATCGTCATCGGGGTCGTGGTTACGCTGCTGCTATTTGGAGTCTATTCACTTGTCAACCTGTTCCTTAGGTATTGGTTTCTGTCGATTGCTGTTGTCCTTGGTGGCATCATCTACCTGGCACACACCATCGGAACTGCATTGATGTTTCCAGGAGCATTTTCGTACTTCCGAGGAGGCATCGAAATGGCCTATAGCACCGATATGTCCAAGAGCACTCATCTCAACCTCATGTACATCGAAAAATCTTGTATCTACGTCTTGCGTGAGAAGGATGAAGACGCTATCAAGTTCTATCCAACTGCAGAGAAGAGCATAGAGTGGATGATAGGTCTGTTGGGAAAGTTTCAAGTGGAGGGTTCACTCTCCAAACGAAAGACCAGACTGTTGGCACTCTATCGGGAGCTTCATGAACTATTGCTTGCCTCTGACAGCGAGTTCATCAGCATTCACGATTACATACTCTCGTCAGGACGGGGAGGAATGGCGTGCAAGGTGCGTGCCGACCAGGTGATTCACTTGATCAACCATATCCGCGATCTCTACAAAGAATTCTTTCCAACACTGAGCTCCACGAAGATGCTGTACTACCAGTGTAAGGAAGAGAAGCTGTTCGAAATCCGCTTCGGTCTGTACACCTACGACAAGCACTACCACTACAAACACCACCTACTGCAAACCGACGACAAGCAGCAAATCGAATTGTAAAACAGTAGTCTAAGGCAGCATCGTCATCGAAAGCATACTCGGTAGGGAGCCACCGGCAGGCAAACCCACAGTCGTATTTTGCAACCCCAATGGAGCATTCATGCAGCTGATTGCGATGGAGTGCAAGTATATAGACTTCTACCTCGAGCAGGGCTATTGCGTCTGTCTTTGGAACTATAGGGGCTATGGTCGATCTACTGGAAAGCCATCCCTCTCAACCAACGAAAAGGATGTGTTAGAGATCCACGAAAAGCTGTCTAATGAGGGTTATGCCCCAAAGATAGCACACGGTTATTCCATTGGCGGACCTTTGGCAATATACTTGGCATGCCTGAGGCCTATGAGCATGCTTATAGCTGACCGGACATTCGGGAGCATTGAACTTGTAAGAATCTTATAATGCAGCTCGCCAAGGATTACGGAAGTGTGTTCTTTTCGATAATGAAGCTCATCTTCTACAACGATCGGCGAGACTATACCGCCCTATACTTAAATACACGTTGCCGAAAACTGATAATCTGCGACCCTTACGACGAGGTCATCCGAAATACGGCATCCCTCAAGAACGGGGTGGCAGAGGAGGCTGCAGACTTGCTTGGTCCGGAGCAATCAGCCAATTCGCAGCCGTATCTGGTTCTCAACGAGTAGAGTACGAATCTCTTCTTGAAATTAGGCGTAATGTTTAAGAAGGTTTCATAGGATAAGGAGACCTTCCTCGGACCAGATTTTGTTCAGGCTTTCCTTCTGAACACCATGCCTTTCGTGCTGAGGATCAGCAATCCTCGGAGACGAGATCCAGAGGATTTAATAATTGAGGAAGGGGTGACTATAGCGGAGGCAGCTGAGCACCTCTCCAAAGAAGTTGGCCAGTCATTTAAGATTGAGGAACCCGTGGAATCGGCTTCGAACCACCTTGCACAGGAGGTTACCGACATCCTCATGAGGTTAGATTCAGCAGGCATGTAAAACCTTTCTAATGACATCAAGCACGTGAGGAACCACGATAAAGATAGTCTACAGCGTGAGACTGAAGCTTACCTCAACGGGTTGGTTATCTTTGGCTCGTACTGTCCCTACAGACGTAAGTATAAGGACCCGTCAACTGCTCGGCATGATACTGTGGTACGTTGATACTCAAACTCAGCTGAAGATTTACCAAGTTGCGAAGGAACTGTCTGCTCTGTAGTAGAAGACTCAAAGCGAGCCGGTAAGAGTGCTGTTATGATTAGCATGCACGAGCGCTGAGCGGTATAAGGCACCAGTTGAGTCGCATCGGACTCTACCTTTACGAGAATTTACATTCGGACGTCTACGATCAGGTGGGAGTGCTGCTTCCTACCAGAGCTGGACACAACGGCGAGTTAAACCTGTAGCAGTACCAAATGCTCAGTGAATTCGTTAGTGATATGAGCGAATGAACCGCCTTTGGTCTGGAGTTATTCGTACGCAGATGAGCTCATCCGACCCTAAACGCGGGTCCACTGTTTGATGCTTTCTGCTTCACAGGTTTTGTGAAATGCCAGCAAGATAGCCAAACTGAACGTTATCGAAGTCGATCCCCGACATAGTTTAATTTATAGATGGATCCGGAGAGTCGTCAGCACACCTTCCTGCTGAAGCTACTCATCGTCAACTTTCTGTTCATCGGGTCGATATGGGCAGGCAAGAGTGTCTTCTACCTGTTCGCAGACTTTGCTCTCTTCGGCTTCATCGCCACCCTCATCTACGTCAACGTTGTGAGCTTCATCGAGAAGAAAAAGCTTGTAGAGTCTGAAGTATCGACGACCTACGTCTCACGTGAGTACATAGCAGAGGGGGTCGAGCGACTCGTACAGATACTCAGCGGGCTCATTACCATAGTTTCCAGCACTACGAACAAGCAGAGCATTATCGTAACAGTTGGTTAATCAAGCTTATCGCTTTGTTGGTTGCCGCAGCTGGCATCCTGCACTTTGTGCCGACAGTGCTGGTCGCGTGGATTGCCGTCCTGATATACGTAGTGAACGAGGAGGCAGACCACAATGAACAAATAAGTGCCCTAAAGAAAAATATTTTGGAAAGGATTGATCCACTGCTGGCAGTAACAGGCCTCAAAAAGGAGCAATGATTATGTGCAGCTGTCTTAATCAATCTCAACTTCGTTAGGATGACAGAACTGTATCGAACGGTGCCTCAAGCAGTCAGATTGTCTTTGTTTAAATCTGATGTTTGTCAAGTAAGGCACCGCCGGTTTTACAACGAGTAATGAGGATAGGCTGTAGACAGTATTATATAACATGAAAGTACGACTTGAGCAAGGTCCGCAAAATCGTCCTTTGTACAAAGTGGTTTCCATGCGGCAGCACTCCCTTCCAAGGGATAGCTCCCCTATAGAGCCGTTGCGCATGGCCCGCACTATCAAACTTAAGCACAAAAGTCGGACAGAAACGAACTAAACTGAACTCGTGGCAAGAACCCAAAGCTTCGTCACTGGAGTACCCGCGTAACTACCAACTTACGCTAACAGAAAAAGCAGTAGAGAAAAGCTGACATCACTTAACCGAACCCGCCCACAGCCAAGTCGCTCGCATCAGCTAATATTACAACGGGTAGTTAGCTTACTAATTCAGGCAAAAAGCCTTTATAAGGGGAGCCAGATGGATGACGCCATCTCCCTCTTTCAGAGACTCTTAAAATAAGAACCCAAGCCCTAGCTACTGTTTTACTTAGGCTCAGCCTTCCTAAATAAGGAGCAACACGAAAAGGCAAAGACATATTTGGAAGAGCTACGGCGGCAGGAGCCTACCTACAGCCGATAACTCTACTTGCTCCTTTCCATCGCCTACAAAAAGACCAGACAATATATGAAAGCAAGATAAGTGTTGGAGAGAGGGCTTTAGTTGATGGGTGAATTCGAGGAAGCCCACCAGTACCTAGGTAAACTTCACATGAAGATGAAGGAGTTCGACCGGGCAGTTGAGTCTTTCCGGAGATGCCTGGAACTGCGGCCTGAGAGTGCCCTAAGTACAGTTCGTTTAGATTCAAGGTCTGATTGGGTTAGCCGATGCCCTCCGCAGCAAGGGTGAACTTCAGCAAGCAGTGTACCACTATAGCAAGGCCCTTGTACAAGACAATCGTTACCAGCTGGTCTGCTTGTTAAAGCGAATGACCGCCTATTACCAGCTACACCGCTACGATGAGGCAGAGCTGGATGCTGACGAACTGCTATTAAATAAAGTCGCGAGCTCGTAGGTACAATTCTTCAAGGCTATGCTGTTACTGCAGAAGGGAGAGACCCAATCAGCCACAGTATATTTTGAGGAAGCTTTGAGACTCAACAATGTGCAGCTGGCAGTAACTCGTTCTCTGGAGGAGCTTATTAAAATTCACATTAAGATCAAAGACTTCTACCAGGCAGCGTTTCAAATTTCGCGTGCCTCTCATTTAAACCTCAACAGGCCTTACCTCCAAGGTATTTTTGATTTTGTCGAGGGAGTAGTAGACAGTATCAAAAAACGCTACAAGGACTCACTTGAGAAGCTAAAGAGGGTGTTGGAGCTGCTAAGCAATAAAGATCACTCAAAGAACTGCAGCTATAGCCAGCTGATCCAAGACAATATTCACCTGTACCTAGGCTACTCCTACTTCTGCTCTCAGCAGTATAAACAGGCTTTGCTCCACTACAACAAAGTAGGACCTCCCCATTCGGAGACTCCCTCTTTCCAGTATAACAAATGCTTGTGCGAGGGGATACTCAAGCACAGTGAACAGAAGTTTGCTGAAGCAGCTTCGACGTTTGAGGAAGCAAAGAAGCACATGCCGAACAGGGTCTAACCGTACTTCTACCGAGCAGTCAACTTTATGCAGGAACACTATCAGGGTAAAGGGAAAACAAACCTCCCTGAGCTTGCCACGAAGGAACTCAAGCTGGGTGAGAACATAAGCTCCAACAATTCACTGTTCTACTTCTACTACGCTGTGTTGCTGCTGAGTCGACAGAAGCCATAGCTCTACCTTATTTTGAAGGCCATTGACAAATCAGAAGACAACATTGCTGAGTACTACTTCGTAAAAGCGATCATTTATTGTCAAAATGGCAGCTTTGAAGAAGGATTAGCAGACTTTTCCAACGCTCTCGTCGTGGATCCCGATGGAATGGACTTCCTCAAAGAGCGGTCCAAATGCCTGTACATGCTGGGAAGATACGAAGAGGCCACCGTAGATATCAAGAAGTGCATTTCAAGCAACTCTAACGACTATGAGAGTAAGCTGCTGCTGTGTTTCTACCTGTATGGACTCGAAAACGATGAATAAGCACTCCGACTGATAATGGAAGCCATGGAGAATGATACCAGTGGGAGTCCAAAGATAACCACGTTTGTTAACTCACTGCAGTTTCGGGTGGGGAACTACTCCAGGGCCGGAGTCATTGGAAGCGTCATATCAGGCCTTTCACAAGACAAGAAGATTCCTGAAGAAACACTAGAACTCATCGACCTTCACGTTTCCACAAAAGACCTTATGGGGGAGTTTCACTGTGGGCACTTACTTTCTATCCGAGGAATAATCCATCTCTACTCGCAGGAGTACAGTGACAGTGGAAACTGCTTGCAGCGAGCTATGAATGAAATCAAGGACAACCTTCAGCTCGATACTTAGAATTCTTCGATAGACTCCGAAAGCTAGCTTCGGATTTACGAGGTCAAGTTTAATATGATTTTGGTGACTCTCTGCGAAAAGGTAAAATAGCCAGTAAAGCAGGACTACGATAAGGCGTAAATACTTCTGAAGATGCTCATTGACGACACAGAAATGACAGCGCTCATTGACCAGCTCATGGGTATGCTGCAACTCGTCAGGGAATCGCGTATAAAGCCTTGCTAACCACCTCGTGAGCAGAGTTTTCTGCTTTTCGATAACCGATCCAACTTGCTCTCTCAGAAATTTTCTTTGGTGAGGATCCCTCTGCCCAACGGATCAGTCTTGGTAACTCTCCTTTGCTATTTAGATTACCAGACCAGTCCTGTTCTTTCCAGAAAGATTAAACTTCAGCATTACTCCCGAACTCAACGAGGAAATGCTGAAGTGTTTTGGCATGGACAAGATTTAGGATAAACCTGAGCCTCCATGGGTTATGCGCGGTTAGGACCACATTTTCTTCACTGATAATGTCGAAATGAGAAGGTCAGTGTGCGTCAGTAGTTCCTTGGAGCAAGCTGATAAAGACCCAACCGACAAACTACGGCTCGACGAGGCGGTGGAGGCCAAGCTAAATAGAATCATCCACGGAAACTGACCCTAACTAACATGAACTTAAGTTACTCATCCGTCCAGGACTCTGTTTGGGGAAGCGGCAGTCCATCGTTATAATATATATGGCAAATAAAAATAACTACTTTTTTGCGCAGCTTGCCTAGCCAGCTGCTAAGGTGGCCTTGGATGCCGTATACGAACATGTCTGGAAGCAAGTCGCAGCAAAAGCTGTTGGTTAGCTCGCTAAAGGGGAAGTCAAGAGATAGGCTGTCAGTACGATCAACAGCTTCATTGAATTCACCTTCGACAAGGAGAACGCCGTGCCAAAGATAGTTGAGGAGGTGTAACCACACAAGATAAAGCTAGACGAGTGGGCTGTATTCAATGTGGGAATAGATGAGAGGCATAGCTTAGATAGTGATAAACGCACATCCACCATTATAACAAACAACTCGAACAAGAACAAGAAAGTGGTGGCGCGGAAGGGTTCTGACCAGGTCTCACTTGGCGGCTTGAGCAAGCAAAAAGAAGATGTGTTCGTCCGGGTGGCAGAGGATCCTGAAAGTCCGTAGGAGGAAGACAAGATGCGAAACAAGTATTTGCTGGATGAGCGGGTGCATTTCCAAAGCGAAGCAGACCGGATCAAGCGAGAGGAATTTGTAACGCATCGATTAATATCAGGAAAGAAACCAAAATGAAATGAAAGGCAAGCTGAGCAAAGACAAGAAAAAGATAACGTTTGACTACAACGGGAAGGTCATGAACCTCGGCAACGAATCAGCACCCAAGAAGGCTTTGATGTCAACTATCGGGTACAACAACTCCTTACTCAGAATGAATGTGAAGAAAGAATAGGAAATACTGAAGAAAGTGGATAAGAAGAAGGTCGAAAGCGAGAAGATTGAGCGCACCACATTTAAAGGTTAACCGAAGCGTTCAAACAAGTCAGAACTCGGGAGCAAAGTCGAGTTGGAGCTGGACGGCCAAAAGAATATCATCGAAGACGACGGGATGATTGAGAATGGAGTGAAGGTGATTGAGCTGAAGGGCGACAGGCAGATGGTCAAGCAAAATAAGCCGAAGAACAGCAACAGTTTCTTGAAGTACCGTTTGCAAGAGTTCAAAGATTACATTCGCTAGAGAAAGTTTAAAGAGCATTCTCTGAAGCTTGCAGATGAATTCGATCGGCCAAGGCTTGGACCTCGAACGACAGAGGCCAACATAAAAAATACGGAAGCAAATAAGACTGTGCATGTTGATTAGCAACAGTCCAAGAAAAAGAAACTGCAACCGGAGCGTTAGGCCAGCAGCCTAACATCATAGAAGAATAATACTTCGCTCAACAACGTCATCCTCCCTGAGATCGCCCTGAAGCCTAACTAACGCTCCTCGAAATACTTCGAATAGATTGCTAAGGATAAGCATAAGCATCGCGTGAAGAGTGTAAAGATCGACAACGAGCACGTACTGTCCAGCTTTTACTACAAGAATATGCGAAACTCTAATCGACACCGCGGACATCAGCTACGCTCAGACTCCAGCAACATCAGCATCAACGAGCAGGTCTACAACCAGGTGTTCGAGTATCCCGCTTGAAAGGGCTTCTCTGGACGCATGATTTCCATATAAGCAGTCACATTAATTGTCTCTTCCTTCGTGACAGACTGTCCAGGCAGTTATCGATTTATTGTAGAATGTCGTCGGTGCGATAACGGTCGTGCTGTAGCTCCAGTCTCGCACTTGGCTTCTTCCGAAAAGTGTCCAGCTGTTGGTGCTGCTGTGGCGAAGGCGGCCTGTTCTAGTCCTCCTCATCGCTGGTATAACTTGCAACCTCTTCGGTGACCCTCTGCAAAATTTCCTTGAGGCGAGGATGTGGTGACGATGGTGGGAAGCTTGGAGTGGATTCATGCGCAAGGTAGTCCAAGGTTTCCGCAGTCTTTGAGCTTCTCAGTGAGCAAGATTCAGCAGTAATTTTCTGCCTCTCAAGTTCTATGATCTTTTGGAGCTGCCCGTCAATAACTTTCTCTGCATAGCTGCGAACTCTTACTTAGACTCTGAATGATGATTTCATGATCGACACAACGGTCTCCCTCCATGTCCCTTAGCTTTTGACACAGCTCACGATCTCGTAGCTCGTACTTCTTCAGCGTTTCAATCAACTACCTGTTTTGATGCTCAAGCCGTTCATTGACCTTTCTGAGACGTTGTAAATCCTCCTCGTACTTTGTTTACTTTTATCGCATCTACTCTATTGTTTAGCGCAGTTGCAAGATTATCTCTGTGTTGGCATCACGTGACTCCTTGGTTGCTTCCATCTTACTGATGTTCTTTAAAGTAGAACGGAGGTTCAAGTTTATCGAACTTGAAGTGTTGTTACATGGGTCCTTTCGCACATACTTGGCGACAGGCGATTTTCTCCCGCAAGCTGTCGAGTTCTTCTGAGGGAGAGCCACTACGAAATTGAGCTTGTTTTTTTGGTTGGTCTCAACAATGCTGGTTTGATGACTCGTTCTGAAATCCCTTGGCTCTTCCTCTTCGAATTCAATCATCGAGCGAGTGTGAAAGGTAGGCAGCTCCTTCTTGGAGAGGCTCTTGCCAACCACTTGAGGATGCAGTCGTTGCTGGGAGCCTCCCGCCTTGGCAAGATTCTTGAAGGAAGCCTTGGCCTGCGGTTTTCTATTCATAACAACGTTAAAGTAGTTAGCGGGCGAGCAGCGCAATAATAATAATTTCAATTGCTGCATGTGCCTCTACAGTTCCTTGGATTCGCCGTGCTCCCACGCCTAATGCAGCATCGTCACGAGCATTATGAACGCCAACCGGGACGTGATTAGGCACTACAACTAACCGACGGCTACTAGTTCGACCTCGGAGATACACCGCCACTAACCCGTGGAAGTTGTGGATCGGGAAAGCCTAGAGCTGATGGTAGCTGACTAGCCAGTAGAAATAGTGCCCTAGCCGGAATCAGAGAAGGAGCCGACGCTGGAAAACTTTGCAGTGACACTGCAGGACATGCGCCATCAAATTGATGGACTGCAGGAGACACAGCGGTTGATTATGGGTCTACTCCAACAACTGCTCCCAGCTGGCATCCCCAAATGACTGTTCCCATCGTATCACTATTCTTGAAGAATAACTTTAGTATCAGTGCTTCTTGAAGAATCGCTGCTTGTCAGTAGGTTTGCCCCTCACAAAGTGCTACGGAGAGCTGCAGAAGCTGGTGAGGTTTGGTCGACTGGTCGAACTTGGCTCTTCCAACTGCGGGTCATACTTGTCCAGCAACTCTGTCATGAGCTCCACAAACCTTGTCTGTTCACGTTCCTCCCAAGAAATTTACTTGCGCAGCTGCCTATTTTCCAGTTCGAGGGTTGTGAGCTACATTGACCTATTTGTACATTGTCAAGGTTATCGTTCTCCTTCGAATTGGCTGGTTAGAATATCCGTTTGGACGGGTCCGTTTACAGTGTTGACCTTTTGTTGAGTTTTGAGTTCTTCCTTTCAATATCGTGATCGAATCGACGGTCGTGCTCAGTTAGAGTTGGTTTGTCGTTGTTGCGGAGGAAAGCGGATTAGACGTTGCGCTCGCGAAGCTAGTGCTCGTGAGTAAGTCGCGCAAATGCTCGCTGTAGATTCATTCGTGTTCTTTCGCGGGTTATTCGAACCATGGCCTGCAGCTTGGCACGAATCAGTATGTTTGTGTAGTTGCTCAGTGCTGCTTTTCTTTCCTTTCGGTGGAGCTTGAGGCACGTGAAACCCTCACTGAGCTTCAAGTGTCGTCTGAGCTAGTGCAAATTGTTACAGCTTGCTGCCTAGTAGGAAAGCCATCCTAAACAAGTGATTTTCGAGTTTAAGGAACACGAGTTCGATCTTGCGACGGCTTGCCCCGCTGTCCATTCTAATTTCATGGGCAAGGTACCCCTGTGGGTGGTTGACGGGTACTCCCACCGACCGTTTATCATCTGCATGCTTACCAAACACAGGTGAATCCACTTTTAGCTGTGGTTGCCGGTACACCTCTGGACGTTGCTCAATAGTCACGGGTAGTTATTGTCCCCCGAGCGTTCTTTTGAACAGGGTCATTCGTATTTGAATTTCAGAAATACAACAGACCTCGGGTCGCTATCAGTACCAACCGAAAAGCTAAGCATAAAGGAGATGTTTCCAACTATCATCGTTTACGGGTATCTACAGACTTTCGCACTGGGCTGGGCTTTGGCTTGTTCGCTGCCTGCTTCATTCGATACATGCCCCGACAGAAGTACTCGTAGAACTTTGGGGCAGTGGCTGCTTTGGAGAGACGGCTTGATTGAAGAGCCTTGGATGCCGATACACTGGGTGAAGCGGACTGACGGGTTTCCTTTTTGATTGTGGTTGTCGTTGTAGTGAGGATGGTCGTGACCCTGTGCGTGCTCATTGGTATCTCTTCCAGAAATTAATAAGTATCCAAAATGTCGATGAGTTAAAAGTGCAAACAATCATCGCATAAGAGTGCGTAATAGCTCGCCTGGCAGTCCCAAGAGTTGCTTGAGGCCGGTTAGTATCAACCACATACCCTTCGTGAGAAGCATAACCAAAGTATTACCGAGCACGCTGCCGATGTTGCCCTTCAGCATACTTCCTATCCAACTCTTTACGAAGGCTTTGTTCTGCTCCTCAAGAGACTTCGACAGAGGGTTGTGGAAAAACAACTCGCTGACCTTAATTTCGAGTTGACTGAGGAAGCTGAGTCCGATCAGCTTGACGTCAAGAATGAGATTGAATTCTGGAACAAAGAGCAGCAAATCGTTGATGACTTCGGGTTGGTAATTGTGTCGAGTTTCATGATTCTGTTTCCTCAAGAAGAACGAGTTAGCGATTTGTTCAGAGGTCTGCTTTCTTTCGTTTGAAATGAATTTTAAGGTAGAGCTGAAGCCCATCTGTACCTTCGGCAGGAACGATGTCTTGACCTTGATCTTCTTGTACAGTTTTTCGACGCCAACCACAAATTCATGGTCGATCTTTGCCACGATAAACTTATCCTCATGCAGTTGGCTTAAGTAGCTGAGCACGTTCCCCACCCGTAGCCGACATTGTAAGACATCCGACTGTGGCCCAACTGCCTTGTCTGTCTGCTTGAGCAGTTTGAATTCAATCCCTGAGAGCTCAGTTTTGACGAAGGTGTGCCAATTAGGTTACGCCGCCCGGAAACGTATCCTGGTATCAACGAATTTCTCATATTCCAGTGCCGTGACAGACATTACAGAGTTGTCTTCATTGAGCTCAATCGCTACAGCTTCCTCGCGATACTTCAGTTGTGATGGGTTGGTCTTCAAGAACGAGAAGTCATCACCAGAGTAGATGTTGATGCTGAGTGACTTCACGCCAACCATTTTCACGTTAAACTCCTTGAGTAACCTTGGCCGTTCCACTATGACGATATCGCGACCACGAAGTTCATTTTCTTCATCAGTTCTCTGTCGCTTCTCCTTCTCAATCTTTATATCGATTTCGCTTAAATCCTCAGCTGAATCCTCGGACTCTTCGCTTGGAATGTCGCAATCTGAATCAAACTCACACACGTTCGGCTTTCTGTTGTTTTCGTAAGGTAACTCAGGACCACGAGCTGGTCGTTTCTTTGGGATGCACTTCAATATATCTGCCATGTGATTCTGAAGGTATACAGTTGTACTCGCCGAAGAACTATAGGACACGTCATCAACCACGACGGCAATGCTGATCTCCTTCTTTCCGAGTATTTCATCGATCTGCATATCGTAGTTGACTCCCTTAATGGTCAGCAATTGTCGAAAGCCGTAATCATCGAAGTGGTCGATTGGCAGAGTAATTAGGTTACTTTCCGGATGGGAGTCATGGAATACCAAGAAACTGCCAGCAAGCTCCTTGAGAAGGATATGGAAGTTCATTTGTTCGTTGGGCTTCCCCTCCCCAACCTTGGTATCGACCTTGCACATTTAGAAGTAGAAGTCGTGGAGGGATATAACTGATCGACAGTTGGAGAGGACACTCCGAGTACCCAGTTTGTCGAAGTATGGAAACGAATCCACGACAAGGCGTTCGGCCCTGATAGTAAACGTCATCTTTTTTATATTGACCTCCCTGTCTTCGCTGGGTTTGCTTCCACGGCTTACAATCTTCAGTTGTTTTCTGATAAAGTCTGTGTGGTCCTTCAGAAACTTTAAGTCACCAATCAGGGCAGGTAGTTACTGCAGCTCGCAGCTTCTCACTCCCAACGGCACTTTAATCTTGAGTTCTGTGGATAGGTGCTCTTCCTATTCTTTGTTCTTCTCTGCTTTTTTAGGCTTCACAAAACAAAAGGTCTCGGTTTGTTTGATTTCGCAGGCTTTGCTGATCACAGGTCTCTCGACAGCATTCTTTGTCACCAGGATTTCAATAGCATAAAACTGCTTCTGCATCCACGCATAGTAAGAACGGTCATGCGTCTCAAAGTTAGGGCTGTTGAAGGCTATCGAAGCTGATAACCAGACGATGATGCGATCACTGGATATTTTTCCAGAGTAGGAGCTGAATCTTTCTATAGAGTAGCCTTCAGGGTCGAAAGACTGCTCGGTCAGTTGGTTGATATCGCTGCTTCGAAGGATAACCTTCCTATTTTCCAGACTGATGATGATAGCATCGTTGATCTTCACAGTGATCTTATCGGTTTCGAACTCCACAATGAGATGCCGAACGAGCACACCGAACCCTGCGTAATAGACATTGGCATTTTCGATGTCCATCATAAGTATAAGTGGCACCTTGTTGTTAAGGCTTTCTTCTTTGATCTGCAGTTTCTTGCCTGTTTACAGCAAGGCCATTTGCTCTCTGAGCCCTTCGAAGTACTGTTTGAGCCTAATAAGGTTGCTCATATACTGATGCAGGCGATCTACAATCTACTTGGGTTGGTCTCTCCCCAACACACTCAACTCACACTTGGCAATATACAACCCCAAGAAGTGCTTGAGCTTGAAACCTTCAGTGTACACCTTTTCGTAGAATACTTCGATTGGCTGATTTTCCTTCTTGGTCAGTATCGCTACCGGTGCGAAGTTTGCATGCCTCGAAGTCGACAAAGTTGTGATACCCAACTCCAACTCGTTTGCCTTCACAGAACTCGTCTTCTTTAGGATGTGACATTTAACCTCCCGAATCTCCAGCCCCACTGTTTGGCTGGAGTAGTCACAGAAGCAGCTATTCTCGAAGGACTGTCTATCTTCAATCTTAGCTCGTTCCTTCTCGATGAGGTCAGAATACAGTGATGCAGGGCTATCCATCACGGCTACCCTGAGACTTCGCATTTAAATGCTCAGAGATTTCTTGGGTTCGGACTTGTTATGATGTTGCGCAGTATGTCTTTCAGCACTGTGCTCTGCCTCTCTGCCTGTCATGTCATAGTTTGAGAAGTATATTGACATAGGGTTGTTCTTCTTTGTGTTTTGGGAAGGCTCCTGTCGCTTCATATTGATGTTTTCAACGAGATGTCTGTAAATGAACATTGGGTAGGCGATGTTGATGATGTCACGGATTGCCTATATGTCGACCAAGAGACTGAGATACCCAACCACCAGAGAGACTTTGAGTTCCTTTTTGTCCCTCACCAGCTTTACTGTGAGGCAGTTATCCAGCTTGTCCCGCATTGAACTGTTAGCGAGCAAGTTGTACCTTTTGTGGCGTCCTTCTTTAAACACCCTGGAATCGTCACGAGAACTGATCGATAGTATGTTGCTGCTGCAATAGTGATCCCCATGCCTCGTAACAAATCTTACAATTTTCTTTCTGATGTGCTTGTTTCTATCTTTCGGACTGTCGGAGAGTCCCCTGGTATCGAACATGGTTGACTGGTTGATCGGATCATGGAATATAACATCCTCCTCGATCGCTGAGGTATACAGCTTGATGTTTTTTATATTAGCCTTTCGGACGGAGACATTGATATGCTCAGGATCGTCCATTTGCATGGCCAGCGACTTGAGAGTGACCTGGAAGTAGCTGCAAGGGATATGCTAGTTGATGGAAAGAAACTTTTTATTGACAGCCTGCGCCCAACACCTTTCGTATTACGTGTCAGTAAATGCGTTGTACTTCAACAGGTACAGTCTGATAAGGGCTACTTCAGCCCGCACGATAAAACTGTTTTTGTACTCTACATGCCTGTCCTGCATCATTCGATCTTTGAGCTCTGCTGAAATCTAGCGATTGAACGTCAGCATCTATTTCTTTAGACTTTGCGCCTCGGAATCGTTTTCCAGCATAATCGAATCGATGAAGTCGGTCTTTCGCTTGGTGCTGTGTCGCTTTTCGGTGCCATCGTCCTCAAAGGCGATTACGACACTGGCAAAGATGTCGACTGCTCCACTAGGATTTCTAAGGCTTTTTCGACTGTTATTATTGTAAGTAACAACTGGCACTTCCAACTCCCTGCTTTCTTCAATATTGATCTGATTGTCTTGCAGACGATCCTGCCATTTGAGTTTGTCCATGACCTGCCGCCAAACCTGCTTAAACTCTTGGAGCTGCTTGAGGTACTTAAGTAGAATCTGCAGCTGGTAGCCTTCTACCATAAACTCGATATTCGGTAGTTCCACTCGAATGGAGACCTCCTGAGACTTCTTCTTGACGTCTTTGGAGATTCGAAACACAACGTTGATCTTGCTTGGGTTGTTCTTAAGGTCATCAGAACCTATCAGTAGAATTGTGCTTGGGTGGCTGACAGGTGGGTAAAGCCACGGAAAGTCTTTTTGCCCTGCCTAGAGATTCTCGTATTCTGGCAACTTCATATCCTCACGCAGAAGATGCGCAGATATCTGCGGTACCTCTAGCCTATACTTCGAAAACTCCTCGGATTGCTTCCCAATTTCCATATCGTTGAACCTCTCAAAGGTTAATACGGGAATCCTCACCATCGAATAGTATTGTGGTTTGGCAACCTTCCCGTCGCTGGGAGTATTCATGAACACTTGGACACAGACGTTTGCCACCTTGATCTTGATGTTTGTGAGGATCTGCTTAATCAGCTGTTTGAAAAAGTCGATTGAGTTGTCCTCCTCGACGTGCGGTTTCCCTTCGTAATTCGGCTTGGGTTCGTTTTCCTACTGATAATACTTCTGCTATTCCCTAAATAGAGAGAACTGGGTACTTCAGCTCCGCCATTCTCTCTGAGAAGTTGCTTTCGAACTGTTTGTTCGGTCGTAAGCAGATCTCAATGCTACTGATGCACACCTCAATACTCCTCGTTGAGAGCTCAGTGAGGTTCGGTAGAACAATGCGTAGGTTCTTGATGCAACCGCTATGCATGGAGTAGGGGCTGCTGCACAGTAGGCTCTTATTGATCTTCGATGCTGAGAGCGGAAGGTCTTACAAATCAAGAATACCATTGCGGAAGTCGATTGTAGGCTCTCGGTCGAGAAAGTCCTTGGACAGGCGATGGAAAATGTACTTCAGGAAGCTTTTGAGCGGGTTGAGCCCAGCAACTCGCTACAGCAGCGTAGTGGTAAAATTCCACATACCGAGGCGCTCTAAACAGAATTAATTATAAGGGTGGTTGTCAATTTTGAGCAATCAACGATACGACGAAGATCGTCTGACCGAGTCCGATCGAATGGTCTTGCACAGCCTTGTCAGCTTCTTCAATCGTTCACGTTCGAAACCACCGACAAGCTAGGGCCTATCAATCAGTTCTCGCAAATTACGGATATCGTGCTCTTCGATGAACCTGCTCGCCTTTCGCCTGGTCCACCCGAACTAATACTCCATATACTCCTCTGCGACTTCCTTGTCATGCATGCGAGTCACTTCTTACTCCAGCTCAACCTCCTTCGCCTTAGTTAGTTCCAAGTCTTTCAGAGTTCGTTTGAGATTCTCAATGAAAAATTCGACCATGCTCTCTTCGGGTGCTGGAATGACAGAAATGTCATGGAGTCGGCAAGTTTCTTCAGATAGCATCTTATACAGAGAAAGATGCTCAGCAAAAGAAGTTCCTTCGATGAGATAGATGTGCCGAGTTTGCTTGCTTTGGTTAAGCGGCAGATTGCTGGTTGATTTAACTAAAGCCTCCTTGCTTCCGATATGAAGCAATACCAAGGTGCCTGGTGTTTCAAACCTCAAGGTGTCCATCAATGAATATAGTCGGGCTCAGCTTCAGTCACATATTTCAATAACTGATTGTAGATATCCAACTGCCGATCAATAATTCCTGAGCTTGTGTGGCATGACCCTGAAAGCAGCCATCGGAGGGTGGTCGTCAAGCATGGAAAAGAGGTTGTACGAAGGATAGTGCTCGATCTTCTCCAGGCGAATACGGCCCATATCGACAAGGCGGCCTGCCATGTCGACTCCCATACCAGTCGGGCCTGGCATCATGGCTCCACCGCCAACCGAGGCAACTGGTCCTACAGCACCGAAACCAGTTTGGTTGAAGCCTGAAGCTCCGAGAGCACCGGTAGCACCGAGAGCAGCGACTCCAGCAACTCCTGCCAATGCGTTCACATTACCGCCAATGTTCGAGGTCATTGTGGGTCCTGGGTTGTTGTAAACTTCAGTAACCTCAGTCACAGTAGTCGTGGCTCCAGGTGCAATGTATGAGCCTGTTGGGCCTTGGTTCATAATGATATTTGAACCATAGTTTTGGTGAATTCCTGACTGAAGAACAGAGTTCGTAGCCTGGAACACAGGGGCTGGAGGGAGAGGAGGAAGCCCGACTCCCGACCTCCTCAAACCAGAAGAGTAAACTGGCTGAGGAGCAATATTGGATGACGTTGTTACTGTGGTTACCTGACCATTAGCAAACGACCCTCGTAATCCTGAGTTCATCATTGGTGGAGGTGGGGGAGGAGGAATACCAATAGGTCCGGAATTCATTATGCCTGAGTTCATAATTCCTGATGTCATGACTGGGGCAGCTTGAATTGGTGGTGGTCCGTTGCTAATGGTTGTAGTCGTAGTCTCAACAACTTGCTGGGGTGGTGGATTGTTGAAGGTAGAGTTAACGATAGTAGCTCCAGGGGCACCGAAAGATGCTCCAGGCGCACCGAATTGAGGACCTCCAGTAAAGACAGACGATGGCCTGTTGATGACTGGTGCACCAGGGAATCCAACTGGTGGTTGCCCGCCGACGAATCCAACCGGAGAAATAGGTCGAGTGTTGATCATAGTTGGGCTTTGTGGTCGGAGACCTCCTCCAAGGTTGCTCATCACTACTCCTGGTGGAATAGGAGGAGGAATTGGAGGTGGTACAAACGAACTTGTCATCACTCCTCCGACTGGATAGGGAGATCCCGCCATAAGAGTACTTCCGAAGCGACCACCGCTGACAGCAGCACCGCCGAAGTTCTGGCCTGGGTACATTGAGGTATAGCCTCCTTGGATGACACCATTGGTAGTTGTTGTGGTTCTGGCAGCATATCCTCCACCAATACCGCTACCAACGATTCCCCCACCGATGTTGCTGCCGATCATTCCGCTTCCGAATCCTCCGCCGAATCCACTACCACCCAACTGAACTTCGAGAATGATTCGACCAGCTGTCTTTCCCTCGAAGGTAATAGGTACGAATGCTGAATAAGACTATGGTTTACTTTGGAATGGCTGGGGAGAAGCTCCTCGAGAGGTTGCTTCGGCACAGTTCCACACTCCACCTCCGATGACATCATCGACTTTCTTGACTCCGCCTTCCTTGTCGAGTGCAATGAACTCCAGTGCGGGTGTTCCCACGGGTATCATGAAAAGCTCCTCGTACACTGGGTTCTTTCCCTTGGAGATAGCGGTTCGCTTGATCTAGCCGCCCTGCATGTTCCGGACGAGAATGTAAGGCGACTGTCTTATCAATGGAGGGTACCATGGAACCGATCAGTTCGGTATCGCGTGTGAGCTCAGCCCCCTTGATGCGGATATTCAAACTCATAAATAATTTTTTATTGACGTGGCCACCTGTTGGTGTTTTAAGCCAGGATACCGATTATTTAATATTCATTGGAAGCAAAGACTCGACTGGGCGGAACGGGTGGATAATAAATAGTAACGAGCCTAGCTAAGGTCGAAAACGGTCGAAATTCCATAAATTAATGGCATCCAGAGAAGCATTTATCGTTGAACTGACACCTGAGCTTTCAACTGCCATTCGGTATAGTGGGTGGCCAGCATGCTTAAGTGGTCGACACAGTTAATGTTCAGGACGATTAGCATTGCTTCTGCTTGAACAACGGTATGGAAAAGGCATGCTATTAAACTATTCCAGTATAGAATTGGCAGCATCAATCGTAGAGTTGACCTGCTATGCTGATGCTCCTGTTCTGTTTCGATATAATATAATGAGCAGGCTGAGCAGTAGCACTGTTAAACCGAGTTTAACTCCAACTCCAAAGAAGAAAGAGTCCAAACCGCTTTTCACAGAAAAGCACAGCAAGCTGTTCAATGGCTTTCGCCTTCCAAAACACTTAGAACAGAAGATTAGCCTCATTGAGCTGCACCAAATTCAATAGGCATTCATCCTCTATCACGAAAAGGATAAGACACTTGCACGATAAAATCTCGGCCCCCTCTTACGGTCATTGGGAGTGGTCATATCCAATATCGGCATCAACAGGGTTAACGATCAGTTCGAAGTGGGCGAACGTTTAGACCTGATAAAGCTGTTGGAGATCTACTCGAGAGTCAAGGAACTCAAAGGAGATCCCGAAGAACTAGGCGACACAATTCGGGGGTTAGCAGGTGACCGTGCCGACCTTGACCTAAAGCAACTGCGAGCAGACATGACGATACTGGGAGACCCCCTAACCGAGAGATAGTTTGATGAAGTGATTCGACTCATCGGCAGCAAGAACGGACGCGTGAACTGTTAGCAGATGAAACATGTGTTGATGTCACGATTTAAGTGACTTTGCATCTGGCTCGGTTTATTTCTTCTGTATGAATTGGAACTTGTGAATGTTGTCGCGTACCAGCCGGGAGTTCATTGCCTTCTTCTACAAGTAGTAGGGTGTGAGCATGACTCCATACACGCCTGCGAATACAGAAATTAGCAGGGTATTTCGTTTCCATTTGCGCAGTTCGTGAAACTCTCTCACGAGGAATGGCATCAGCATTCCAGCAGTTGCGAATCCTATGCTTTTTACGTTGCCCATTAAGAACTTGCTGTCAGCATCACGCATTTGCTGGGTGATCTCAATGTTGTTGGTCTTGTTCAGGACACTTAACAGCATCATCTCTTCAGAGTTACTTAACGACTCTCCTCTCTTATACTTCTCGACAATGCTGTTGCACATGTCTATCCGGGCATTCAGCTTCAACGTCATGTACTTGGGGTAGTACTCCTCCATCTTGTTCTAGATCTCACGGCGCATCAAATCACATTACAACAGCAAGCAAGGAAAATATCACAGTCCGGTCAGGAAGCATCCACTTTGATTATTCTTTCGCGTGCGGTTAGTGCGAAGTGAGCGGGGTGTACCCGCATTATTGAACAGTTCTAACTTGCGCCAGATGAGATGCCCTCTCTCCTTGCGATATTTGGAGTGAACCTTTGAATAGGATTAGCAACCGAGATCGATCCAACATTGTCCGAGCCTAGCCACCTCAGACTGGCAGTTTGTGAGCCGATCAATGATTTTCAGGTTTTGCTTGTACAGCAATTTCTGCCTCAGCATGTTTCGCCGAACGTAGAATTCCACTGATAACTTATTCTCCACGTCGCAGGAGTCATTTCGATTGAATTCTGGCTTATTGTTGGAGTGGATGATGCGATTCACCAACTGTCGGTTCTATTCCTGAAGTTTGTGTTAGCGGCGTCTTCGGAGCTTATCGTAGTGCTCGACCGATTTGGACTTTTGCGGAGATGGACGCCCGATATTGCTACTGTAGTTATTCATCTTCAGTTCGAGTGTCTTGAGACGGCTGCGTCATTACGATGTGTACACTTGATGATCGAGCACAGGAAATACTCCTTCTGTGCGTTGCCTCATTATAAAATTATTAGGTCACTCCAGAAGGGTAAGCCAAGTATCTCCAGGTTTATCAGAGTGTCACCGAAAGTTATAACTCGCTACGCAGAAAGATCACTAAGATTGTAGGTGTGGTTGGTTGGCGCGAGTACAGAATCCACCGATTAATGGATCGTGACCCATGTAGTCATGGCGGTTTATGGTTGGAATGACAAACTGGCTCTTCTCAATCCAATCCAAGTCTGTTCGGCTCTTTTGGAGGATACCCTTCACAAAGGTAGTCACAACATCTTTCCAAAGCGTACGAAATTGTTTGTAATCGCAATTCTTTTCGCATGTTTTACAGATAGCGCTCGCCACCACTCTGTAGTCGTCATTGAAGAAGTCAGCGTGACCATACTGACTGATATTCAGGAACCATTTTGGGCCTCGCATGGCATTGTAATACCTGAGATAGATTTGCTCCAATACCTTATGTTAGAGATGTTATCTGCAGCGCAGGGAGGTTCAGCAATAGTAGCCGGTACTGGGTCGAGTTCGGTCTGGACCACGAGCACGGGAGTGGAATACGGCAGCAGCTGTCCTGGATGAGTAATATACTCCTTCACAACCCCAAAAGGGTCGACTCCATCGACTGGATCAAGCAAAATCTGAAGCTTAACTGGTCCACAGGTGCTGTTGAGGTACTGAGTGGTGGGATGCGCAGCAGCTGAATGCCCCATGAGTATCAAATCGTTGAGATCAGCAATAACTCCTGCGTTGTACTTATTAATGTAGCTTTGCACATTTACAAGCATCCAGTCGATGACTTTCTCTAAAGCGTTCGTCATGGCGCTGGGAAGAGGTGCTTAGAGTTTGGAAAGCTGCATCACCCAAAATGTACCGTCATCATGACGAATCCTTATACAGCGACAGAGTCTGTGAAGTCAGTTTGCATGAATTCCGGAGCCAACCCGGACAGACCAGTCAGGAATAGAATAGCCGGGTAGTTGCCCTTCTTAGTGGGCATGACCACATCCATCTACATGTTCAGTGTCTTGTTCGGGAGAATGTAGCTTGAAATTTTGATGCGGGTGATGTTAGTGGCCTGCAGCTCGCTTGCCATGACCAAGCTACTGAGTAGCAACGCTATTAGCCCACGATAAAGTATGCCCTGCATTTGTGTGAAAGGGAATTATAATCGGTGCATGGCATTGTAACAAATACTGTTCGTCGGTCACTGGGGAAGAGCCTTATCGATGAACAGCTCCTTCAGGATGCCTATAGTTTCTTCCGGGTTTTTCACAGTGTGGGCCTGCTTCTCAGAGATATTCTTAATCGCCTCATAGATCTCATGGTCGTTGCCACCAGGGAAAGTCTTGTCACCGAAGAAGTGAATCTCTTCGTATTGAGTCAGGAACTGCAGGCAGTATGTCTTGTTCCAGCCGATTGGGAACACATCAAATGAAATCTGTCCACCGATAGAATAAGCCAGACCAATATCCGGAAACTGTTGGCGAAGCGCGTTGATGAATTGTTCACGGATTTTGTGCACCTGTATTACCAAGGATGGCTACATGGTCGTACTTCTCGTAGTCGTCTCGCTCGGTTTGAGAACAGTTCCTACCAATGGGGCTTACGTTGATCATGCCCGTTCGATACTCAATAAAGGTACCGCGCTTAATGGGGATATCGATGTCTGCGAGATACTTCAAGCAGAAGTTGATGAAGGATTTGAGCTTATCCTCGCCTAGGAAGTCCTTGATTGACTGGAGTTAGACGATGGGTTACCTTCTCGGCAATGAGTTCACGCCTTTTAAAACTCTTGAGTCCGTTCTCCGAGAAGGTGTAGTCAACGAAGTCGAGGACTGAGATCTTGGCAAACGGATACCTTCTGGGGTCAACTGCTCTTCTATCTTTTTAAGATCACTTCCGCCAACAATTGCCACATCGACAGTCTGCTGCAACTGTTTGAGCGTTTCGATCATATTGCGCTTCACAACCTACATCAGCAGTGGGTGTTACTCCTCGTGGAACCGTAAGGGTGCCGTCGACGTCAAACAAACACAGTACCTTCCTAGCTCTCTCCATCTGATAATAGTTTATAAGCGACCGCCGATTTGCATTTCTTATGATTCAGATGGCGGTTGAGCTGCTCCTAATGACCTTATTGTAATAAATAAGCCGGTGCAATGACGTAATAGAATTTCGAATTGTTACGCAATCACTACATGACGAGCACAGAGTTACACACTGAGGAGTTAGAAGGGGATTCTCGCTTCCAGTGTGAAATGTTCACTGACAGAAACACTCAAAGATATGCCTGCACACCGAAAAGATTGTCATTTAGTGTGTGCCCATACTAATCGACCATTGAATCTCAGTATGAGCTTGACCCTGAAGAGATCGTCACCAAGGAACGCAAGATTTCGATGAACAGTGTGAAATCAGGGTCATCCAGAAGAAGTCGCTATTCCAACCGAGGGTCGCTACAAGAGGCCCTTCTTTTTGACCAGGCCATTCTCTACAATGACAACGAGCTCTTTTAGAAACGACTGAAGGCAACGAGAGAAGAGCTCATGCTTTTACGAGCAAACAAGGCTCGTCTGATCTAACGTCGAAACTATCTGCAAAGTCTCGAAAAGGCTAACCTGCAAAATTCCGCAAAAAAGGCAACACTCCTAAAGGTTGCGCTTCGAGAATATTTCTTCAAGGCGAAGAAACCACGAAGACAGTGACTGACTATGCTTCTGCTACTAGATTCGTTAGTAATTTGATGAATCGTAGTGGATTGGTCATGCCCTATTCGAATGCCTTCTGGGATCTAAGCTCCGGTACTCCTTCGGAAGCATATCAGTCGTGTTTTCTTGCTTCTTCAGATGGTACTTTCTCTGAAGGGTGCGATGCCTATTCACAATGTCCTCCAACCTTGACCTTACGTTTATTTACAGCTCGTTGGTCAATTCCGCTCTGAAGCTGAGATTTTGACTTTGAGGACGTCGCTCGCCCGACCGTGAAGTCCTCTCGCGAGGAACTGGCGGTGCACGATTAATCTTGAACAGTCTGTTATTGATCTTTTGGATGTTGTAGCCAGCAGAATTGGCTGGCACCGCCTTTGGCATTTCCAACACTACCGGTACTCTTTTGGCTTCGATGTGATGATTGAAGACATCGCCAAGCAAGAGCGTGTTGTGCTGTTGACGTAACTTATTCTTAATACGGTAGAGAGTCTTGAAGTAAAAGAACTTCTCGTCGTTGCTGAGCTTTTCCTTCTCGTACGAATTCTTGTAAACATCATCGAAGACCAGCTTACTGTACTCCACTTCGCTGTGGTCACCGTCCAGTATGCGCAGCATCGGATTATTAATTACTCGGTTAAGGACTAGTATGTACAGTCAGGGAAGTTTGTGATGCCTCTGCCAAGCTTTCACCACGTTTTTCATAAGCATAGCAACTGTCAACGGACCGATTCCGCCAGGAACCGGAGTGTATAGCTGGAACTCCTTGATCTTTTCGATGTCGATATCGCCGGTAATGTCGTTGCTTCCAGGAATTCGGCTGTACCCCACATCGAAGATGATACTGTTGGCTGGGGCTGATTTTATGAAGCGAGGCTCACCTGCTGCAGACACTATGACATCGGCTTGGCTTGCAGCCTCGTGCAAACATTCTTTGCTATGCCTGTCAAATGATTTGACAATGGCTCCGCGCGCAGCAAGTAACATTGCTATGGGTAAACCCACAAGTAAGCTCTTGCCGACAACAACCGTATGCTTTCCCTTGACATCAATGTCATATGTGTCCAGAGTATGAAGGATTGCCTGTGAAGTGCATGGAAGGATATTGGCCTGCTCTCCTAGAAGCTCTACTTTTCTTAGGTTTTCAGTATGCAGGCAATCCACATCCTTGTCCAAGGCAACAGCATCCAGAAGCGTACGCTGGCAATATTCACTCGGAAGGGGAAGTTGGACAATACAGCCGTCACAGTTGCTGTCCCTGTTAAGTTAGTTCATACATAAGAGCATTCTGCTCATTTCGGAACTCTCGAAGCGGATGAGGGAGTGTTCGATGCCCACCCTATCTGCAGTCTACAGCTTCTTTCGTACGTATGATTCGGATGCAAGGTTGCCACCAGCCAAGAGGATAGTCATTTTAGGAGGTGGTATATCAACTGGTTTTGCTGCTACAATTGCCCTCAGTCTGTCCAGTACTGACGTTGCCATGCAATTACCGTCTATGATCGTGCCTTTCAAGAGCACTCGCTTCATAATTCACCTAATTATAACTAGATGGACGACGAACCCAAGAGCAACACCATCTTCATCGCCAACTTAAACCCGAACATCACCAAGGATGATGTCAAGGCAGTCTTCAGGAGATTCGGTAAGATCGTGTCGATCGACTTAATCCGCAAACGTCCTGAGAACGTGTACGCATTCATCGAGTTCGATGATATGAGAGACGCCGTGGATGCTGTCATGTAGTACATTTGTTTGGGATTCAGGGCGAACATGACTGATCTCAGAGGTAAAAGGCTGAGAATTGAGTACCGCAACGGAGGTTACAACGAGAAGCGATAGACACCGTATGAAGCGGCAAAGGAAAATCCTCTGCACCTGCATGCTTCAAATAGTTCGGCAGCGGAAGCACCAACAACCCGAATGGAAGCCGAGTAAGAACCTTTGCCTGTGAAGGCAGTGGAAGCGCCCACGTAAAAGGAAAAACCCGCAGTAGTTTAAGAAGTACCACCAAAACAAACGGTCGAAGCTTGTGCACCTCGAGAAAAATTGGATTTCCAGGAAGGAACGACGAATATTGACCTGCTGACTGTCGTAAACGATCTACGAAAGACTGTTCGCGAATTGGAAAGCCGGGTTGAAGTACTCGAACGAGAACGCGGTGTTTCTCGTGATTTACGTTACAACAACAATAAGCGTTGATGAATCACTGGTTCGGTCGCTTAACTGTCAGTTTGACGCGTGCTTCCCCTCCGCTAACCTTCTCCATTTTAAAGAGGTTTTTTACGAACTGCAATTCATCTTTCGGCAGCTGAGCAACTGCGAACGCTGTTGGCTGCGGGAATTGTTGCTGAAGTTGTTCAAACCTTGCTTTGAACAACAGGTACTCGTTTAAGGACTAGGTTGGGTTCTTGTACGTTTAGAAGGCCAAGCCGTATTCGACCTTTTCGTTATCGAGTTCCTCCTCGTCCTTCGGGGTCGCCTTGGTCTTTCGATTTAAGGTAGCAATGGCAATACTAATCATAACCTGAATCTTAGCTTGAATTGTTGTGTCGTCAATGCCGAGCAATTCCGAAAAAGCCAATACCAAAACACGAGCTGAGTGAGGTTATTTTACAGACGCTGCCCCAGTCAGCAACATAGTGAGTAACAGTTCGGCCTGTCCCCTATCAATTACCTTCCAAACTTTAACCAGAGCAAGTGCAAGTGCTGCCAGAAGATTACCTCTGAGGAACTAATGTTTGACATTCATTTGAATTCGTTGTCTAACAATCTCAACAACATTCCAGAGCGACTCCTGTACGAATGCTTCGGAACAGCATACAAGTAACGACTGTAGGATCAAGGCACCCTGCGCCTGATCCGACTAATTGCTCTTCGCAGACTACGGGTTGGTAATGGCTTTGAGACAGATATCGACTGCATACTGCACAGCATTGGGCGACTTCTTGAGAATCTCGCTGCCATAGAAGACGAAGTAGCTCAGAGTTTCGAACATGTGCCCAAAGGTGTAGTGGTAGCGTTCGAATATCTTGGAAAAGCACTCGAATAGAGTCAGCTGAGCCTGAGTAATCTGTTTGCAGCGTTTAATAAAAGATGTGCATAGAAGAAGGAAGTCTTCCTCGAACTCGACTTCTTCGGGCTTCTGCAGGTACTTCTGAAGTCTGAGTACTTCCGTTTCTATTGGCGTGATAAGCCGAGGAATGAAGTAGTCGTTGTCTCCGATAACTCTGATGATGTTCCAGCACTTATTGGAGACTACCGGAGGCTGCTTGCTCACCGTCTCCGACTCTATCTTACAGACCAGTTCGTGCACGCACTGGGTCACAGCCTCATCAGATAGTTTTTCGTCATAACTGGAGATGATCTATTGAAGAGCATCGAACAGCCGGTGATTCACAGGTCTTTGAATCAGAGGTATGAGTGCCCTCAGAGTTTGTTCAGCGCTGTCCGACATAACTATCTCCCCAATGTCACATATGTTCGCTACAATTTCAAGTGCAATGATCTGCAGAACCTGGTCGTCCCGAAGAGATTCCGTTTGGATTATTGTCAGAGAAAGCTGTGCTGTGATTGCGAGAAAACTCTGGTCGAGATGGCTGAGGAAGAAGTTGTACTTGTGCACTACATACAGCTTCATAGCTCGTATAATGAGCTGGTCGTTGTTGGTAGTCTGCTGGAGTAAGGTCGGCAGTTGGCTGTCCAAGTAGACTTTTAGCATGCGATGCAGGTCAGCTCGCTCTTTAGTCGCATCCCGAAGGATTGCCACCACCATCAACAACACTTTGGCCTCAATGGGTTGGCAGTTACCGGCAGTCAGTCTTGTGAGTACGAATTCGAAGAGCTCATTGAGGGTACCATGCTGGCTTGTACAGAATATGCAAAGCAGTCCTGCTACAGTTATTTGTAGCTGCCATTCATCATCTTAGTCGTCGTCCGCCTCCTGCCTATCGGCGATTCCGAAGATGTAACTGACGAAGTCATCGGGTCCATCAATATAGTCCGCTTCTTCCTCAGGATTGAACTCCAGCAAAGGAACAATGATACCAAACAAAAGCTATTGGCGGCATCCATTGAATAGTTGCTAGAGGCTCGGCAGCTTGAGACACGTCTTGAGCAATTTCAATCCAATATCCATCAGGTTGACTGCTTTGGATTCCATTTTGTAATACTTCCGCTGCTTCAAGCAACCATTGATCTAAGTCAGCACAAACTGACAGAACTTAGGCAAGTTGGCTACAGTTGAGCAATTAGAGAGAGGGCCATTATGTAGAAACCCATTGGCTGCAAACTTACCTATCTTCCTCATCATGAGGTCGAGGCCGTAGAGGACGTGGTGCTTCAGCTAGTTGAGGAGGTCTGACTTCTTGCCGAGGGTGTGAGAGAACAAGTTGGATCCCTCCTCAGATTTGAGTTGTAAACAGCTAGCAAAGAGGGTGTCCAAGTGTGGCAAGCAGAATAGCATGGATAGCTAGGGTGTCTCGTCCACACTCACAAGTCGAACGACGTAAGTCAGCGCTCGGCAGCATTCCCTTAACAGTTGAACTCTAAATCACAATGACCGATACCTCCTGAGGGATACAGGTTCAAGATTGACGTCTAACAGTGTTTGCTGGACAATACCTATTGTCTTGTTCGTTAGTTCATAGAATGCTGATACCATTGAGAGCAACCCATCTGCTTCTTATCGAGTACCAGCAGAGGACTGCAGCAATGCGATTGCCACAAACGCGACGCTTTCATACTCAAACTCCCTAAGTTCTGGCGGAACGAGTAAAACCTTGATCTTTTCGGTGAGCTTTCCGAATAACTACAGTCTGACCAATCGGTGCTGGAGGATCAGGTTTTTCAGAGCGTTACACACATGTCTCTTTAGCGACACTTCAATAGCAGATTCGAGAAGGTTGACCACCACCAACAACAATGGATTAATGTCCTTGCCGCTGGCAGCCTGAGTTTTGCACTCCTTTGACAGATATAGTGCAGCTGCCGATCGCACGTTTTCTGCGTGGTTTACCATTGTCTACCTACAATCGACTGTTCCATGATGATCACCTGGAGGGCAGGCACAAATGTCGCTGCTTTCGAAACCGACTCCAACTTCCTCTCCGCTTGCTTCTGAATAGCATTGGTATCGCCACTGTAGGTTAGCTTCAGGAGTGCGGCAATGCCCGCAGGAGTCGTCTCCGCCTCCAATTGCATATAAACCTCGGGTATAATAGTAGAGAGGTTGGCCGCCCCTTGTTATAATATCGATGAGTGTTCTAGTTTAAACAAGCTACGGCGATATCACCATTGATCTGAACTACCAACGTTGCCCAACTGCAAGCAAAAACTTCCTGAAGCTCTGTAAGATCAAACACTACAACAACGCGCTCTTTACCCAAGTGCAAAAGAGTACTTTGTTGGATCGACATAGATTACATTGCGAGGGTGCAGACCAAGAAGCCCACCACCATCTTCCAGGAGGTCTACGGCGAGTAGGACTACCAGTACTTCGAAGATTAAGTTGATCTTGAGCTGAAGCTCAACGCCGTTGGGTTGGTGTGCACAGCCAACCTCGGACCCAACCTCAACAACAGTTAGTTCTTCATCACACTCTCGAAGGACAATCTCACTTCGCTTAATGGTAAGCACACTGTCTTTGGCCGCGTCGAAGAAGGAACCGATGTGTTAAAGAAGATCAACGAGTCGTTCGTGGATGAAAAGGGAAGGCCCTACATGAATGTGAGGATCATACACACGTACATTCTGGAGGATCCTTTCGAGGATCTTTAGGGAATGAAGGTAGCATATATGAGTCCACAACTGGAAAGGGACCCCGAAAGGCTGGAGGTTATCGAACACTTGTAAATGACAGAAAAGGGTAGAACGTAAGCGGATATCATTAAGGCGACGAAGGAGCAACGAGCAAAGAAGCAAGCAGTAACCCTCTAAATACTCGGAGAGCTGCCCGATGCAGATGCTAAGCCCCCAGAGAATGTATTGTTCATTTGCAAGCTAAATCCAATAACGGAATAGCGAGATTTGGAACTCATCTTTTCAAGATTTGGTCCTGTGAAGAGTTGTGAGATCGTGAGGGATTGGAAGACAGGACAATCTTTACAATATGGGTTCGTCGAGTATGAGAACTCAGCGTGCTGTTAATAGGCCTATCTAAAAATGGATAACGTGCTGATAGACGATAGACGAATCCATGTAGACTTCTGTCAATCGGTTTCCAAACTGTGGCCAAAGAATAAGAAGCAGCAAAAGCCAGTTCCAATGGTCAGCGGCGAGAACAGATAACCCCGCCGACCAAATGACCTCGTGCCAAAGTTCCGGGAAGGCAGGAACTACTATGGAGAGCACAGTAGTAAGTATGGTATCGTCGCAAAACATTACGATCAGCAAAAGCAATACAGAGATGAAGTGCCAGTTCGCGAATCACTTCCGGTTCGCGAACCAATTCCAGAACGGAGAGAGGAGGTAGCACCACCATAACCACACATACGAAAAACGAAACCCTCTCGCTCAAAATCGCGTTCACCGACACCAAAGAATAAAAGACGGAGCCGTTCTGTACGAAAAGACAAGAAGAAGAAGCACCGTAGAGATGATTCCTCGGATCGCCGATCTCGCTCTCGCTCAAGATCGCGGTCCCCACGTCGCAAGCACCGCTACTGACGATCCATAGTGTATCTACTTCAAATGTTAATTATTAATTGTAGACATGGATGAAGCGGAGAAGAACACTATTAGACAGACTCGCAAGATAGTCACGGCCGAAGCAGGTTCAATCGTCTTGTGGTCTTGGCTCTTCGCAAAGCTTGTGGTGTTCAATCACTATCGTAGGTTCAACATGCCGTTGAAACTTGCACTCACCTTCGTCTATGCCGCCACCATTGAACCTGTGTCAGTCGCGGCTGGCTACTTCGTGTACAAAGCCAACCAAACCCCAAGCAAATCTGTTCCTGCATTCGGCAATGAGAATGACAACATTTAATGATAGCGTCCAAGCGCCATAGCTCTCACGACATCAAAACGTCAGCAATTGACACCACATAGCAACGAATATTTCATAATATTATTAATGGCTTCAGTTGTGTGGATCTTCGTGTTGGTGGAGCTCACCAACATCCTCATCAACCTCGATCACGGCATTCTACCGGCGTGCACCCAGGAAATTGCAGAATTCTACCATATAGGCCAGACTGAGTTAGGTATGCTGGGCAGCATTGTCTACCTCGGAATCATCGTCACTGGGCTCTACGTTGGCAGGCTCTATCAGCTCATTCAATCCAAGCTGGTTTGCCTCATCGGCCTCACGGGCATGTGTGTGTCCCTGTTGATGTTCGTCCTCAGTCATCAAGTGTGGCTGGCAATGACAAGCCGCTTCCTGACTGGTGCCTTTCAGGTGTTCATGCTAGTGTACTTCCCAGTCTGGATCGATAAGTTCGGCGGCGATCGAGCAACCTTGTGGATCACCCTATTGCAGGTAGGAGTGCCGCTCGGAATATTCGCCGGTTACGGCATGACTTCGGTAATCGTAACCAGCACTGGAGTGGTACCAACGATAACTATCCTCAGTGGCAGTACTCATTCTACGTGCAAATTGGGCTCATTCTAATAGGCATGGTAGGATTCCTCTTCCTGCCAAAAGATATGCTTGACGTCAAGGAGACTGTAGCACACTCCTCGTAGCTGGACGAACACTTGATGATTCGCGAGGGTCAAGTCAAGAAGAAACCCACGTATATGCAGCTACTGTGTATTCTACTGAAGACTCGAGTACGCAATGTCTAACACGTAGATGTACCTTATTGCCATCCTCACCATGAGTGTGATGCTGTTCGTCTCCACAGGCATCCAGTTCTGGATGACAAACTACTTTATCGAGGTGCTTCATTTTAAGAGAGAAAGTGTTAATATTGCCTATGCTGTGGTCTCCATCACAGGGCCCACACTCGGTGCTGGCTTCGGTACAACCAAGATTTATGTTAGGTGGCTACGTTGTCAATTCAATTGGAGGCTATAGCGAGCCCAGGTCAATATACTTTATCTGGGTCTTCTCGGTGGCGGGAATCGGTGCTGCCGTTGTCATACCCTTTGTATCTACCTTCTTCATTTCTGCTATTCTGCTGTGGATCGTGCTGTTTTTTGGCGGAGCTATGGTTCCCGGTCTCACCGGTATGATTATGTCATCAGTGCAACCAGAAATGCGCTCCTTTGGAAACTCTAAGGGGGAGATTATCAAAAACACACTCGGGTACTTCCCATCCCCTTTCCTCTATGGTTTAATCAATTCTCTCAGTTCTAACCCTCGAGCCGGCATCACCATGATATTATTCTGGGGACTCTGGGCACCGTTGTTGCTTGGACTTGGTAGTTACTGGACCTTTAGATAGGGTAAGAAAGCATTGGAAGTGCCTCACGAAGTCACTGTCCAATCTGACTCAGAATGCGACAGTCCGACTCGCCGCAACTTCTAAGGAATAAATGAAGAGCGAGCAGAGCCACAGTTACAAGCCACCGCCTCAGCTGGCGAACCGACCACCACCAGCTAATAAGTTAGACCGGAGGCCATCTCAGCAGAAGTATGAGTTCTTCTTCAAAATCGTATTTATAAACTCTCAAAGAGATTCTGCGTATCAAACAAGTGGTTTGTGGACTGACTACATCGAATTGATGTGCAAGCAATATGAATGTTCATGTGCTCAGCTGGAAAGCACGCGAGTTGGCGATACCTTTTGATGGTTTCAGCATAACCCGTGGCAACAACGCAACTGCAGTGGATTTACTCATTTTTTCCCAATCGAGCATCTTGGAATCAGTTGATTGAGCTTCTATTTTGTATCAACTTCCATTCAGCATTGTCGGTTGGGTCTCTACAGTCATTCCCTTCGATCCGGCTGCGAATTCACCGATACCCGATCTAAATAGAGGCCACTGTGTGGATAAGGTGATCGTAGTTTCCCGCTATCTGATCAAATTAGCCAAACCAACCCTAAGCTGAACGGCCCTTTCCCTGAGAAACTTCATCCAGTGGAAACAAATTGTGGTACGCATCCAATCATGAAAGTACAACAGCTCAATGCTACTGACTGTTAAAATACAAATAATTAATGCTCGAAAAAATATCCTATATGGAGCATCTGTGCAACTTGTGGTGAGTAAATCGATCGGCCATTGTTGTGGATGTTGAATTCTTGTCTAATGGTGCTTCCGGAGCAGGCAGACCAGCGCATTATTCGGTCATCTTTTGAAGTAGCCCAAGCAAATTACTGGCAAATCAGGATTTGTCAACTGAAACCTACCGATACATCAAGGCAAGGATATATGCACCTCGTTGCTGCGCCATTCGTGGAAAATTTACAATTTTGTCAGTACTGCCAACCATGAAATTGTATAGAATCACTACTGTCACTCCTCCGCAAGCCTGTAAACTAACTGGATGTCGGCTATCTCAAGCTGTCCTGGCTAGCATCGAGTCAAAGGGCTCGCGCCAGATAAGTCTTTGGCTTCTTTCGACTCCATTAAGCGTAGCTTGAGCTTGGTGTTGAAGCGGTTCTTCAGGGCTGAAGGTGTTCTGCCCTGCATAATAGTACTCAACCGCCTCCATTTAGGCCCATTGTTGCGATAGAATGTCAGGATATCCTCATCTTCCTCCGTTGAGAAGGGTTTCTTGTTTATACTTTAGTCCAAGTTGTTGAGGTAGCGCTCACGAATTTGTTTGCTGGTGCGCCCAGGGAAGTACTTGGCAAGCACCTTATACTGGATTCTGCCGTTCTTTCTTAGCCCCAACTCCACAATTAGTTCCAAGATGCGCTTGTCTTCTTCCTTGGTCCAAGCCCTTCGATTGCTGATGGGAGCGTTTGTTTGGGTGATAACAATCGGATGCAGCTGCACTGGCATGAGATAGAACAGACTAGGCGGTTCGGGTGCGGCTGGCTGTCCGAACGAGCCCCCTGCAGAGTCAAACCAATAGTTCATGAATTAATCTTGATATTGAGCATATCAACAACAGTTTATAGCTGTTTAATAAGCCCAGACTCCTGATGGGTTACTGGAATAAGGGTTAACGGCCAAGTTTGGTTACTTTTTCGGGAGGTTCACATGCTCCTTTGGTAATTGCGCGGAATCTACTATAAATTTGGTCGTCTTGAAGTTCGCCAGGAGGGCCGGTATCACAACCCGAAGGGCGAAGCAAATACGGCAGAACAAACCGTGTTGTCCTTGTATCGTAGAATTCGCTGTCGATTCAATAACAATCATGCCCGCCAAATTTTCCTCGGTTGCCTATCCAGAGATTATCAAGGTTACGCCAACAGCAAGAATTGATGTGAGTTCCGTTGGTGTCGTCTTCAAGTTAAATCGCAGCAAGCCGGTGCAATCTATTCACGAGCCTTTCAGACGATTGTAGGTAGAAATTGAAAAAGACGAGGAATTCAGTGAGAGGAGTCCGGTTATAACTCCGGTTGATAGACACTTTCTTCGATATTTGCAGAGCGGAAAATCAGATAGCCGAATTCCTTACGAACTCCGAAATATTATTTAAATTTAAGTGATGATGAGTTCTGGCAAGGAGAGAGGTAAGCCTATCATCTACTAAGCAGACAAGCAGAAGCTCATCGAGGACGAAGAAGCTCACGGAGTGGAGATGCATCAGCTGCCTCGCCAGCAGCCACTATCCTAGCACAGCAAGGAGTCCGTACCAGCCGAGGCCATATAGGGCTACCAGTCCGACGAAGACATCCTGCAGAACCAGCACAAGAAGCTACCGAAGCGTCACTGGTACAACTGTTGCAGCGAGGACATGAACGTCGAAAGGATGGTCGGGCTCGATGGCAGCACCCGCCCTCGCAACCGTATCAGCAACGCAGTTAATAACCAGAAGTACAACCTGCTGAACTTCCTACCTCTGGTGTTGTTCAACCAGTTCAAGCTGTTCTTCAACTTCTTCCAGCTTGCCATCAACCTCAGCCAGTTTGTACCCATTCTCAAGGTTGGCTTTCTATTCACCTACATCGCCCCACTTGTGATGGTGCTGTTGTTCACGCTCATCAAGGAAGCCTACGACGATTTCAAGCGGTTCCGTAGGGATCAGGAGTCTAATTCGTCTGTATATAAGTACGAACTGCACGTCATGTAGGATGATCAAAAATGGAACGCTTCGGGATGTCAAATCCTCCAAAATTCGCGCTGGCGACATTATAATCATCAACGCTAAGGAACGCGTACCTGCAGACTTAGTCATCTTGTCAACCTCAGAACCGTCGGGATCTATCTTTATTAAGACAGATCAGCTTGATGGGGAGACCGACTGGAAGATCAGAAGAGCTGTTCGGTGTACACATCAGGTACTCGCAGGCAATATGTTCGCAGGTGTGCAGGACGGAGTCATTAACTATGCTCCTGCCTGCGACGATATCTACGAGTTCATCGGTAGCATGACTTGGAAGGATAGGAAGGAGTCGTTGAACTTGGATAACACTGCCTGGGCCAATACTGTGTTAGCTGCTGGTCAGCTAATCGGCATCGTTATCTTCACAGGCTCAGAAACGAGGGTCAACATGAACAGTCGTGAGCCCAATACCAAGGTCGGTCGTTTTGATCACTAGGTCAACAAACTAGCGAAGATATTGTTCTGCATTATGCTGGTGCTTGCCCTCATTATGAACGTCTTCCATGAAATGAATAGGCTATGGCCGATCTACTACTTTCGGTACGTACTGCTGCTGGCCAGCATTATTCCCATCAGCCTGAGGGTAAACCTTGACTTCAGCAAGACCTTCTTTTCTTCCAAGATAAACAACGATACCAATATTCCAGGGACAGTGGCGCGCAACAGTTCAATTCCTGAGGAGCTTGGCAGAATCTAATACCTGCTGTCCGACAAAACTGGGACTCTCACCTACAACGACATGATATTCAAAAAGCTGTGCGTTAACGAGGTGCTCTATACTATTGAAGAAACTGACGAACTCAAGAAGATGATTGTAAAAGCAGGTCAGAAGTTCCCTGGACCGATGGGGGATGTTAGCCAGCCCGGAGTGGGCGAATCCGACAAGAAGAAGGTGCGACGCCGGCAGGAATGTATCGTAAAGGATATGGGAACGGCTTTAGTGATCTGCAACAACGTCACACCCGTTGAGGATAACGGAGGTACTAATGCCGTTTACTGTAGTGAGAGTTCTTCAGGCTTCCAGTCCAGACGAGATAGCCTTGGTTAAATTTTCTGAGTCTTTGGGTTACCTGCTGCATGATCGCGATAAGACCTACATTCAAATCCGTACTCCGAATAACACTCTGGAAAAGTATTAGATCCTCGCAAACTTTCCATTCTCAAGCGATACCAAGCGGATGGGTATCGTCGTGCGATCGATGGATACGAAGCGAATCTTCTTCTACCTGAAGGGAGCAGATATGGTCATGGTTAAGCTTACTAAGCCTATCTATCGGGGGTATATTCAGGACGAATGCGATAATCTCGCTCGAGAGGGTCTCAGAACCCTGGTGATAACGCAAAAGGAGCTCACCGAAGAGATTTTTAATGAGTGGAACAAGAAGTACGAGGAAGCGAGCTGCTTGCTGAAGAATCGGCATGCCAGTATGATAAAGGTAATGGAGAAGCTCGAAGAGTAAATGGATTTGATCGGCATTACTGGTGTAGAGGATAGGCTGCAGGACGAGGTCGCTGTAACAATCTAAGCCTTGAGGATGGCTGGTATCAAAATCTGGATGCTCACAGGCGACAAGGTAGAGACCGCCAAGTGCATTGCTATCTCAGCAGGCTTAAAGCCCACCAACCAAAGCATCTACGAAATTCGTGGGGACGATGAATTTGTACTATTTTATTTGACGTAGGTTCTCCACGAAAAGCTGTTGGAATTCTCGAATAAGAGCACCGATAACGTACTTCTCATTGACGGGCCTTCCCTCACGAGAATACTTGCTACGCACTCAGCACTATTCTTTGAGACTGCTTCGAAGGCACCGAGTGTAATCTGTTGCCGGTGCCTACCCACTCAAAAAGCGATGATAACTGAGCGTATCAAAAAGATCTCAAAGAAGACTGTGGCTGCTATTGGCGATGGCGGTAACGATGTTGGAATGATTCAAATCAGCAGCATTGGCATAGGCATTGTCGGCAAGGAAGGTAACCATGCAGCACTTGCCTCCGACATTTCCATTCTGGAATTCAAATACGTGAAGAACCTGATTCTGTGGCATGGTAGGAACTCATATAAGCGGGCAGCCGCCCTCAGTCAGTTCGTCATTCATCGAGGCCTAATTATTAGTATTCTCCAAATGGCCTTCTCAATCATATTCTACAATGTCGCCATTCCCATCTACAATGGAATGCTCATGCTCGGCTACGCCACCCTATATACATCCCTACCAGTCTTCTCCATCATCTTTGACGAGGATGTTACGCTGGAGAAAACTATGCTGTATCCCAACCTCTACATAACGCTGCGGAAGTCGCGTGATCTGAACACCAAGACATTCTTCATCTGGCTGTGGATCAGCATTTACCAGGGTGTAGTTATTATGGTCCTAAGTCTCGTCCTGTTCGAACAGTCATTCGTACGCATCGTAACAATCACCTTTACGTCGCTCATCATCTCGGAAATACTGAATGTGGCCACCACTATCCATCGCTTGAACAAATGGATTGTTGGTTCTCAGGTGCTCACCTTACTAATCTACGCATTGAGTTTGATCTTCCTGAACAACTACATCGACACCAGCAAGATCGACAAGGACTTCCTGTGGAAGGTATTCGCAATCGTGGCTGTTTCATGGACACCCATTCATCTCGCAAAATGCATCATCAGGAGGATCTCACCGACAGAGGAAGACCGTATCACCAACTGATCAGTTTGTAAGTTTGTCGTGAAGTAGCCATGGATGCTTATTATATTCTATTTCGGAGTAAGATGGAAATCGGGGCCATTAAGATTAAGGACGGCTTCTTCATCGGCGATGTGTATGCAGCCAAGGTAGCAGGTGTTACTAGGTAGGACGTCGAGTTCATCATTCTCAATAAGATCACGCGCATAGTAAACTGCTCAGCTGGAGAGGTGCCAAACGTGTTCGCCAGCGAAGGTATCCTCTATTTTCCGTTTGGGTGGGTGGATGTGCCAGAGCAGGACTATCTTCGAGATCGATAGGCGCTCGACCAGGCAGTAGAGTTTCTCAACCAAAGTATTGAGCTGGGTGAAAGTGTGCTAATTCATTCAGTGAGATGCCAGAACCGTGCGTTGTTCATGTGCGCATGCTACCTAATCAGGCAGTAAAGAATTGAGGCGATGTAGGTTTCGATGGACTGCTGATACCTCTCTGAACTTCATCTACTCCCGTAAGCTGATACCTCGCATGCGCGCAGACCTGTAGAAACAGCTGAGATAGTATGAACAGTGGCAGCGAAAGCCCAACGAGTGTAACAACTGTGCTAACCGTAGAGTTTAGAGCAATTGTTTGGTCGCCGGAACATGTCAAGAGATGCATTGGTGGTTACACGCACGAGGAGGTGGTCCTAGCTAACACCTTTTTGAACACCTATATCGAACCAAACTATCGGCCGGACTCAAAGAAGATAACTGGCACAAGACTGCAATGGAACGATAGGCAGGTCAACGGCGCCCGCTCTAATAACTTCAAGAACAAACTATGCACGTCATTTGTGCCAGCCTTCGAACATCTCCAGTTTTGCAAACAGACTCAACCAGAGGAGGAGGAAGTCATCTACAAACCTATATTGAAGAAACCTGGTATAGCAACTGCAATTCTCAAGCAAAATCTGATTGAGCAGAACTGCAGTCCACAGAATGTCCTAGCAGTTCGTGCAAGCAGTGCAAACAACGCAAACAGGGCATCAAAGCAACTGACAGAAACGAGCAAGAAGCAGAAATTCAACCGAAGTGGAAGCGATAAAGATTTCGAAAATGACTTTCCATAAAGTTATGGCAGCCTAGCGAAGAGGAACACTCTCGATCCCAACCTGCTCACCCGCAACAAAAGAGAGAGCCTTAACCGTAGCTCCTCAAAAGACCGTAAACTGGAAAGCTTGCTGGCATCGAGCAAAGCAAAGCTTAGCGCTTTTTATAGCAACATGAACTCCTACAATAGCTACAAGCCAGAAAAGCAGCATCGCACCTCTAAACCAATGAAGAAGATGGCCTCAACAAAGATGATTCGGCCGCATAGTGGACAACCCGCTTATACAGGTCCCCTTGGTCTCAACCAAGCCCGCACTTTTATGGAGGGGCTCACCCGATTCTCTCAGGACCCACTCGAAAAATGATATTAGATTGATGAAGTCGTCATCCAAGAGATCTGTCCTTCCGACCAAAGTGTGAGAGAGTCTTGTAGTATCGTGAGTCGCCATAAATGCCGAACTCTGTTGGTTGTTCGTAGACACCTGGGCCAGGAGCTGCATAGCTAAATTATGTACTGATGGAGTCTTTGCTAATAGTGTCAGTGAACCCTCTTCGGACAGTTTGTGTAAAAGGGCGAGTTCCCTGTCCGCGGTGTTTGGACTGTAGATAGTGCCCGGAATTCGGAAACTCATCTCTCAAGAGGTAGCTTTGTGGTCCAGGCGAGTCCTTGACAGTATTAAACCGCTCGCTTTTTGTGAGCTTCGCAAACTTTGAGCTCACAAATTTGGAGTAGAAGCATTTTCCGTCTTTGGGGAATGCGTCGAGTGCGTAGTACGCAGCTGGTCCAGGCCCTCTCTTAGAAGTAATGTTCTTTTCTGCGTGTAAGCTCCACCTTACCAATACAGTCTATAGTACGTGGTCGCATAGTGTAACAGATCTTCTTGCGGGTGCTGTTGTCAACTCGCACAAGATCATACTTAGCGGGGCCGGGGACCTTCAGAGCATCCACATTCATTATTCCGTTCTCGGGTGACATCTACCATAGCTGCAGGTGTGTACCTATCTGCTCACAGCCATCGATTTACCCTTTCGTGGATCTTTCTCAAAAGCAGAGTGCATGTTGTACAGATTGCACGCAGGCGACTCAGCTGTGTTGATTGTAAAGTCCTTCTTCTTGCCATACCCAAAGCTGGTCTTGCGTCTTGACAGTTCACAGGAGTTACTGTAGTAGGCGATTGGACAGCTACATAAGCAACGATATACTTGGGCGGTGGAGTCCGGAAGCGTTCAGCTTTAGAGAAGCAAAACGACTGCTTGGCGGTGGATGAGTTTAGCTGGGAATTACGAATGCTGTCACTACCAACCAACGAGAACCCCTTCATCGCTTGAGGACAATAAAATTATACTGTTAGAGGATATTCACAGCTTGTTTCGTTCTATCATAGCATGCTTGGTGAGGGAAAGTCAGCGGCACATTAATGCTTGCTTCGATATTCCAATGCCAGCTGCTGTAAAACGAAGTTGCATCCGACTGCATTCACTCGAATTTTTTGTCAATCAATCGGATTTAACCCGGTGGATGGCTATCCTTCATACACCTTCAAAGCGGCCAGCCATTATAATTATTGCATGAATATTATCCCAGTCGCAAGCTCGTTCGAGGACTCCCCAGAGGACGTCTGCCATATGATGTCTACCGAAGGATCTGATTGCGGAGAAGAATCAAGATCATCCCTCATTATCGCAAGGAAGACATCTAGTCAAGATGCTGACAGACTCACCCCTTCGATGCGACTTGACGCTCCCCGCAGTCACAGTCAACATGGCTAGCCTTCAGCAATGGCATTGCGAGGTACGGACAACCTTGCAGATCTTATACGCGATCACGACATGCGAAGCTCCTTCAAAACAAAAGCACCAGTGACAGCTATCGGGCAGGATACGCCATCGCTGGCTTCTGATTTCAAGGATATAATTCGCCGCAGTCGCTTGAACAACCGTTACTTCCTCCTTCGAGAGTACCCAGAGGTGTTACTGGAGGGCCGGTCGGGCAGCTACTCAATGCTGTTCCACTGATACTTAATACTCGAAGAGTTATCACCGAATAAATTTACAGCTGAGATGCGAACGCGACAGAACGAGCCGCCAGAGCTGGACCAACCAGTGAAGTACCTCAAGTTGAACACCTTTGCGGAGTAGATCGGTGGCACCAGCTACTTCTACTTCATGGCTGGGAAGCGCAACAACACTGGTTTGCTGTTCAACCAGAGGTTCTTTCTTATTGTCGGAAACGAACAGGTGGGATATGCCCGAGAGTATGTACCGTAGGTGAAGCTACCTTTTCGAACCGTTGCCAAAATTCCCACTCTCAAGGCTAGCATCCGCATTAAAGACGTTACGAAGTGCTAGCCAATGGACGCACTTACAGTGGTTATTGCTTTCAAAGAGGAGGCAACCAACCTGGACTCACCACCGTATTGGATTCTCAAATTGGAGACGCCAGAGGTCGCTGCTTCTGTGATTCAACGGATTTCAGAAGCCAGGGCTAAGCAGGCCCTGTAGAGTCGAGGCGTCAAAGGTATGTATGATGGTCCAAGTGGGATCTCAGCATTCAAGAAACAGGTTGAAGGCGATTTATCAACCATTAGCTACAATAGGACTCAAAGTGAAATTACGCCAACTACACCGAAGATTCCCCATGCTGCTGAGGAAGCTACTCAATCTGCGATTCAAACAAGGACATCCTTACCCAGGCCAGCCGAGAACCCCGAAACACCTGTTCAGAGCCCGATGAAAGAATAGTTAGCTAAACCGATGATTGCCGAGCAGTAACCTCCTTCAGTTCCTACAATGATTTCAGAACCCGTACGGGTCAGCATAAAAGAAGTAACCGCACCTCCTCCTCCCGCAGCACACACGTACCTGCGGAGCTACTATTGGCTTGAAAAGCTGCTGATTAATTCGACCTACATGGAAGCACTTGAACAATTCAACGTATAGTGCAATAAACTCGTGGTCGATCTTGTAGACAGGGAGCAGCAAACGAACATTAGTCAGACACAGTTAGCTGCGGAACTCGGGATAATCGTTGAGTTTTGCAGAAATTCCCTAACGAGCAATGAGCCGATGCGCCTCCACCGAGAATTCCAAAATTACAAATATTTCTTAGCGAGAACCAACGGATAGGCTCGAGTCAAACTACCATTGGTTACGCTAATACAGTACCGAGGATGGCTAGCGCTTGTTAAATTGTACGTACCGGGAGAGACGGTTGACCCGATCAACTTTAAGGATATGCTAAAGGAGGCTTCTGAGCAGTGTCGAGTCGATCATCGTCACTGGTAAGCAAGCCTTGTTGAACTCAACACTTAGTATTTTCAGACGAGGCAGAAGAACTTACCGAGATACTTCTTCCTGACTGCCTTACCGACACTATTACCTGCCGATCCGTTTCTACATTCACAAATTGAGCATCGGGTGACTCCCGAGTGCATGCTATCTCTCTGTGAGAAGAACGACTTTTCTTCAACCAGCACACAGCTCATCAAGGACCACCTCAGAGATCAGTTTAACACTGCATTGACGAAACTCGATAGCAATTAGGAAGAGGTGTATAGCTATAGCGAGGTATTATCTTTGTTAGAGAATTACCACCTTTCAGAGGAGTATCTGCCACCCCTCTACAAACAGTGCACTTCTAAATCACTGAAGCAGTACCTATGGACTGCTCTATGTGCAAAATAAGTTTACCAGCTATGCTTACCTGAACTATCCGGCGGCTCGATGAGGGGAACGATATAGAAGCTCAACGAATTAGTCGCGTTGAAGGGCGAGTTATGGCAGTAGGCTTGTGTTCAGCTTCAACATAAGCACCAAATAACCAATCCAAGAAAGGACATCAACAGATGCTAGCTGGCGCATTTCATCATTGAAATGTTCGGGCTTGTGGTTGATGAGGGGTTAGTAGGAGAAAGACTCGCAAAATCGAACGTTTCTGAGATCTTCAATCATTCAGTCGCACTGTTCTCATCCACGGTCTACGATCTGCGAACCTTCAATAGTGCATTGTGGCAGCGCGTCGCACTTATTATCGGTCTTGAGTACACAGAGTCAGCAAACGCCGATTTAATAGAGCTGCTGAAATTGCAAGATAACCCTCGGCAGCTTGACAATTGGCCAGAAACTATGTTGTTTACGAAGTTAAGACTTAGCCTGGCCAACTTCGCTGCACCGGGAGAAGTTGAAGCGAAAGCGACTCCCTACAGCGATTGGTTGTATAAACCCACATTCAGCCATAAACCTTCCTTGTGGAAATGGAAACTGACTCTCATCAAGATCAAGTGGTTGTTGCTTGAGAACCAAGGGGAGCAGGCAACAATCGTATACCAGAAACTCCTCAGCAATATCAACAGCTGGTCCAACGGTAAACACCCAATTCTATACGAGCTGCTCACCATGATGGGTCGATTCCACGTTATGCACCATCAGTTTAGCAAAGGTCTGGAGTATCTTGAAAATGGTAGAAACATCTACCAAGAACTACAACCTGAGGACCTTACAGAGCTGGTGAATATCTCGACGGAGATCGCAGATGCCTATGAGAGGAGCAAGGAGGTCAGAGCTGCTCTTCGGAACAACGTTGAAATCGCCAAGAATCTTGAGGAAATGGAGCTGGCAGGCGATGAAATCTTCGCGAATGTTCAGTACAAAATCGGAAGACAAGCCCTTTTTCTTGAGAACTTTGAGCTTGCAAAGGAGGCAGCCCTCAAAGCCGCAGGACTCTACTACGAACTCAATTCCGCACAGGCCCACGAAGGCAATATTGTGGAGTGCTACTAGCTCCTCTCTCGCGTGGCATAGCTTAACGACGAGGAGCTGTACGAGACGATCTGCGAGAACTGTGCAAATGGACTCGGAGAACTCAAACAACCAGAAAATGTTGAAAGGATGCTCCGAATTGTGCTAATGCCATCTCTCAGTAAAGTTCTCAACCAATAAAGCAAATAACTCCTCACCGAGATGATCGAATCCCTTCCAAAGCTTACTAATGGCTACAACCGTGCGTACAGCTACCTGAGTCGATCCATGCAGGCAGGTACATTCGTGGAACTCCTTAACAGCTGCACCCAGGAATGTGCATAACTCTGCCTCGATATTGAAGAGGAAGGACTTCTCGATCAATGGAGAGGGCTTGAGGAATAGTCTGCAGAAAAGACTTTAATGCACGACTTTGTCTGCCTCTTCCAAGCCCTCACAAATTTCCTTGGTCCGCACTATATACTGGGATGCCTATGCTGACTAAACCTTCATGTGTAGACAGTATCAATTTCCGACGAGATGGTCTTCTTAATGATCTGTAGCTGTAATCCCTGTTTGCTGGAACACTGCTGTGGTCGCTTTTTCCTGTCGCTGTGCTTTCGGCTGTCCATTACGCAGGAGTGGTTGCGTTCCGTCTCCTCCTTCTTTAGCATTTTCGGTAAAAACTACAAATAAGGTGACTTTTCCCTCGATTCTTCCTCTCGTTAGTGATTCCTCTTGGAAGTACGACGGCGTTTCCTTTTACGCTCGCAACTTTCTTCTGTCGGCTCCACATTTTAGCTGTCTAAATGTTTGTTGCGGATCAACATTAAGTCTGTTTGCTTGATGGGTGGTAGATGAATGGAACCGTTGATTGAACGTTTCAGTGCCGGTTTCATGTTGGCCAAGCTGCATGCCTCTGGAACATTCTATTTCTCCTGTCGGCTTACTATTTATCGGGAGCGGTGCTGGCTTTGAGTATCTACAGAATAGCTTCGCGACTCATTGTCGTACTAACTGCTCTCTTGCGTATAGACAATATGGATGCGCTTGTTGCGTGACTTTCTCTTGGGCTTCCCGCCTTCGGCAAGGTAGGGGTTTTATGTAGGCTGCTCGTCATAGCAGTCTATAATACTACCCAAAATCTGATCGGATTTACGCTTACTATCGGCGTAAAGTGGTCGAGTTGGGGCTCGATCGTCCATATTGTTGACATTAATTTCGTGTAGTGGTGATGACATCTCCTTTCGAACAAGCATGTTGTGTCCTGGAGCAGTTTCAGTTGATGTGCATACTGCAGTCTCCTGCTGCTGAGGCTTCTTGGTGCGATAGTTCAGATCCTCCTCTTGCTCGGCAATCTGAAACTCCTCTATCTAACGAATTTATTGGTTTTCGGCTTGGTTGGCTCTGAGGCCATTTTACTTTTTGATGGTTATGCTATTGAACTTCACGCTGTTGTTCTCGGAATTCACTTTGACAGGACTAATACGCTCCTCTTCATCGTACTTTTCTTCCTCTTAAGCTGAACTGGGTGGATGCACCATCGAAACTATCAAGCCCATATCAGATGGCTTTCGGGAGTGCAGGTCAGACTGTGGTTGAGTGACATCTTCCAGCACCCCACAGGGGTGGGTATTCATGTGCTCTTCCGTTCGCTAATCCTGCCTATAATCTTCGATCCGAAGCTCCGAGTTAATCCTGTGGTTTGCTTGGCCAGTGTCGACAACAGCTAGTAGTTATCGTTTGTTTTTATGAAGATACTCTTCCTCATAGTCAGTGGTGACTGCTGTAAACAGCAAAGGATACTTGACTGCAAACTCTTTCTCGTTCTTCTTGAGTATAAATCCAGCAAGCAGGCCCAGCATTAACAGGGTTAAAGGTCTCAGCAGTAGAATTTGGCAGCATATTGCGACTGCTGTGAGCTGCACCTACGCGAGACTGATGATCGGTGCATAGCCAAGCTGATAGAACTTGATTGTCAGAGTCATCAGACTTACGGCAGACAGTACGATGTAGCCAACTTCATATTCAAACAGTTTCAAATGCAGTTGTCTTACCAAACGCATATCCGTTGGTTCGTTCGGAAGCATATTGTCTTCCAGGCTAAACACGGTCTCCGTACGTATCTTTAGTTGATCAGATACTCGTTGCTACAATCTTTCCTCACACTTAAATTTGATCCACACCGACAGGCCAACAAGCAAGCAATCGACGACTGCAGCAACTGGCATCGCTATTGCCAGTCGATCGGTAGCATTGTTGCATATTGTAACCGCCACGATGACGCAGAGCACTAGCAGTTCGTAGCTGCGATGTGGGAAGTGTCGCTAACAGCATCTACTGAACGGGTGTCTGTTCAGGAAGTGATGCAGCATTTCCCTGACTGTTGGACTCAATTGCCGATTCGTATTCGTGGTTTGACGATCCTTTTGCTATAGTTGTTTCTTCTCGTGCCGTGTGATCACTTATCTAAGCTCTCGCATCCTCGTTCGGAGTAGGTTCTTGACCACCAGCAGCTCGCACCCCACCAACACAACGTAGAGTAGGCCCAGCACGATGTTTAAATTAAACATGCCACTAACGAACAAATTATACTCAGGCAAACATATACGCACGCAAGGGTGGTCAGTACTTGGTCGAAGCGAGTCCCAACAGTCGATTAAATTCGATGAAGCGGGCTGTTGGGTTCCACATGTACCATTCGTCTTTGGATGCGCGCCAATCGAATGGGTACTGGTGGTGCCAATTGTGGAAACCTTCGCCGATGGTTGCGATGGCTACCAAGTAGTTATCAGCTGGTTCGATGTCCTTGTTCCATGGACGGCTACCGAACATGTGGCAGATGGAATTGACACACCATGTGGCGTTGAGGAGCAAGCAATAGTTCAGTGCTGCGTAGAGGTACCCAACAACGGGGTTTACGTTGAGGACATAAGTGTAGACCAGCGTCGGCACCACAAAGCACATCAAGAGGGACACTTTGTATTGGTGGCGTTTTTGGAACATCACGATGGGATCGGCAATGAGATCGTCCATGTTGATGTTTCGGCCCTCATCGATCATCTTCTGCGATTTTTTCTCAAGTAGCCAGCCGACATGCGCAAAGAAGAAACCTCGTTTGATGGTGTGGGGATCGAAGTCTGTATCCGAAAACTTGTGGTGGAGTCGATGGTCGCGTGCCCAGTGGAAGATAGAGCCTTGATTGGCGCCTGAATTACACTAGGGTGTACCTGAATTGAGCAACATCAGCAAGACTCGGAGAGGTGCTGAAGCTTGGTAGCTCTTGTGTGCCCACAACCTATGTACTCCTGCGGTGATGCCTAGTGCATATAGGTGGTGGAAAGTGAGCAGAATGACGAGAAACTTGGTTAGGGGGAATAAGTACCTTCACAACTTCGTTGGTGTTGAAGGCAAAATGAATCGCTCCGAGGAGGCCAAGCAGATGTACACCTGCAAGGTAGCACGTTTAGGCCTTACGGATGTTGTACCGGTCCATAATTTCGCTGAGTTTTTGCATGAGTGATATAACACTTTCAATAGGCAGTGTAGGATTTAAGGATTTTTAAACTTAAACTACGATAGGAGGGCGTTATTTGCGTCATCAGCGATACCGGCCAATTCTGACTACGTCATTGAGTAACTACTTTGGTAGCGGCTCCTGATTGACCGTTCGTCTGGTATGTGTTGATGGGAGCAGTGTTATATCCAATATGAATTAGACCCTGGTCGGTCAATACAAGTTTGTCAGGGAGATCGGAGATGGGTCGTTCGGAACTGTGTATCTAGCAGAGGACAGCGTCAGTGCAGTAAAGGTAGCAATCAAGGAGCTCAAATTGAGCAAATCATAGCTATCGCGAAAGATGCCCAACTTCAAGCGAGAAGTCAAGATGATGCAGAAGCTGCGGCATCCCAACGTGGTCCAGTTTCTGGATAAGTTTGAGAGTGGTGAGCGCGTGTATATCGTGACTGAGTTCTGCTCGCTTGGAGAACTCACACAACATGCAGAGAACGGTTCACTTAAGCCAGAGCAAATACTGGAGATGAGTTGGCAGCTGATAAATGGGTTGGAGTACATCCACCAGGAGGGTTACATCCATCGGGATCTCAAACCAGATAACATTTTTATCGCTGAAGGCTTCATTGCGAAGATCGGAGATTGTGGGTTGGGGAAGAAATACGAAGAAGGGGTGAGAAACACTCGAAACGTCGGGACGCCCCTATACACACCTCCGAATATCCTTGTCGGCGACGATCAGTACACTCAAAAGTGCGACGTCTATTCGCTTGGGCTCATCATTTATTTCTTAGTATTTGGCGAGCATCTGTTCGGAGGGGCTCGTAGCATCTTCGATCTGAAGGAGAAGCAAGAGACAATGCTGAAGCAGCTGGATAAGCTCACGAAAGGTCTTAACTGCGAAGAGAGATTCAAAAAGATATTCAGGAGCACCTTGGCTTATGAAGAGCAGCAGAGAATCACATCAACTCAGCTCAAACAGCTGTTCCAGAGGGAGTTCTTTTCGGAGAGCAAACTGAAATCACCTGCTTTGTTACAACTCGACTAAATGTAAAGGTTGTTCGGAGGCATCCAAGATAGGTTCAAATCAATTCAGAAGTACTTGCAACTGGCTCGGCTCCTCGTTAGTTCCAAAGGGTCCGTGCTTGGCCTTCCTCAGTCCTACATTACGGCTGTGCTGAGCATCAACATTTATGCACTCGAGCTGTTTAAGTCAATAGTTTAGTGCGAAAGGCCAATAGTTGTTGATGCGCAGGCACTCAACTGGGGCGACTCGAAATAAGGGAAGCCAGTCAAGAATGCGTTCCTCTAAGTTTTGAGAGGATAGTTCAAAAGCATAGAAGCCCTTCGGAAGGCACTAGTAAAGCGAACGTTCAAAGCAGCCGGACGCGAAAGTATTGAGATTTCGATAAAGATTCTACGGGTAATGGAGTAACCGTACCTCGATGTCTTGAAGGAAAGCAAGTCAAAGTACGAAACGCTGTTAATTCAATACTTAGGCTAGCAGAAGACTCACGAACACATCGCCATGACTCCACAGGAGCAGATGATCTGCGACTTTATTGATACCGTACTCTCCTGAACGATTCGGTGAAATACAGCTCAAGGATATCAACTGGCTGGGGTTGCTGATGCTGAGTGTTCCATCATGTATTGCTTCTTAATCAGCTTCATCTTCTGCAGCAGCTCCTGTGCCAGTGAAAAGGCTTGAATCGACACCTTCTTTGCTCGGAAGCCGAAGTCCGTGAGCTATTCCTTTGTCTCGTAATTGACCTTGGAATCCAAGATCAACTTCTGGATGGATAGAACGAAGTCTTTCATGGCTTCTTCTGAAGTAATCCCATGTTCAGCTGCAGAAGCTAACTGAGTGTTGACCAAATCCAGCTGCCCATTCTCCTTAGCAAGGTTAGCCTGATGTTTGGCAATATGAACTGGACTGGTCTTGTCGGCTTTCTCTTTGAAGTGCTGTTCGTGGCGATAGATCGCTTCGACAATCTGTGTCTGAGAAGCTATTAGCTTTTTCAGGCTCAACAGTTCTTTCCGGTTTTTGTCAGCCTTTGTGTATTCCTCTCCGTACTCCTCAGCGGGTACTGCATTTGCGAATGAGCTCATGTTCTCGGGATACTCAGTCGGCATGGATTCAGGCACTCTCTTTCCGCCAATGGGTACGGGCTCTGGTGAGCCATTGTGATACTTGTCAGAATTCGGATCGAACTGGTCCATGAAACTCTCCTCGCTCTGCTTCAGCTGCTCCCCAAACGACTCCATTTTGATATTTAAATCGGTAACCCACACTCGCTTTAATATATGGGCTGTCGGATAAATTCTTAAATCGAGCAACTCAGTACAAATCACTTCTTCTTGGCCATGTAGTTCTTCTTGAGGTATTCGTAGACCTCGCTGTCGTCGACGAACTGCCGGAACTTCTTGTTCTTTCGGAACGCGTCGCGCTCGTCCACCGCCTTCTCGCAGCTTGTACAGTCCTTGCTGGGGGACTTCATTCCGCTCACCTTCTTCTCGGTGATGGAGATGTTTATGCTGTTGATGTTGTTTATGTTGCGGATCTCGCTCACCTTCGGCTGCCGCTTCAGCTGCGACCCCTGCGAGAGGGAGTCCAGGGTCAGGTTGTAGGTGCGTAGGTCCGAGCGGCTGTGGGTCCGACCGTGGACCGTTTCCAACACGTTGATCTGCTCGTCCATGCGCTTGCGATACTTATCCAGTACGTTCTTCAGTTCCTCTTAGCACTCTAAATCCAGCTGATTAAGCTTCTTAATCATGGTTTCCGGGCTGTCAGGTAATAATTTCTTGGCAGGAGGAGTGGTCATAACTGGCTTGTTCTCCTGTGAAATTGGATCTGCCTTTTTGCTCTCAATGAATTCAAGGAACTTATCTTTGTTGTTAAATACATCGTCCACTTCGCGTAGTTGCTTTGCAAACTTCATGAATTAGGGCTCGTCACTCATCTTTTCTGAAAGGACAGGACTAGTGACCCCAGAACTCGAACTTGGGGGTGAGATGTCCTTAATCACGAGTGTTCCACTATCGTAAGGCTCTTCCTACTACTCCTCTTCCTGCTAGTCCAGTCGCCGGATAGTACCTTACATCTTCACGGTATCCCGCTTTTGGTCGATGATCTTCATCTGCAGGCTGTCGTTGTTGTCATCTTCCTGAGAGAACCGTTGCTTGGAATTCTTCGTACGGTACTTCTATATTGTGTCCTGGGAGTTCAGCACGAGTTCTGACAGGATAGCCTTCTTCGTTTTCTTGACTATAAATGGATGATCCAAGAGTTCTTTCGCTGACATTCTCTCCGAGGGGTTGAAGTTCAGGCAACACTCCACGAAGGAGTGGAACTAGTCCGACCATTTGGATCTATCGTGAAGGCCTTTCACTGGGTTCTTGCGCATCACCCACATAGCTCGCATCGGATGGATGTTCGAATATGGAGCGTTGCCTTCAGCAAGCTCGATAGCAGTGATACCGAGAGACCAAATGTCCGTTTTGGAATCGTAGTTCGACTCCGTAAGGATCTCCGGACTCATCCAATAGGGGCTTCCGATGAACGTCTTTCGTTGGGAATGGGTATGCACATTTTCAGCAGATACTCCGAAATCTGCGAGTTTGGGGTTGCCCTTGTGATCCAGCAGTACATTTCCAGCCTTGACATCCCGATGGATGATCTTCCTCGAATGCAGGTAATCCAACCCTTTGAGGACTCCTTGCAGAATCGAGGCGATCTCATACTCGTTAAATTCCTTCAATTAGTCATAAGGGTACTCGATGGGTGATTCGAATAATATCGAGCGCACTACCCGCCGCGCAGTACTCCATAACGATCCACAAGTTGCTATCCTTGTAGTAGGCGCCGTAGAACTTCACGATGTACTCGCTGTTGCAGTCTCGCAGGATCATGATCTAAGGTTGGCGCTGAAGGTACCTCCTTCTTGATGTTGTTGATTTCGTCGTTATTGTTAGGCACAATCTTGATGGCAACAAGCTAGCCTGTGGGCTTGTGCAGAGCCTTAGAAACTGTGCCGTAGGCGCCCTCACCTGCATAAGTTCGTTCCTACCTAAAAGATGAAGAATTTAGAAGATCTACTGCGGATCTCGGTTGTCGATTATGCCTTGCTCAAGTGCCTGTGAGATCATTATAAGAAATTATACGGAATTCAGAGCGGTGAGCATCACTCTTGTTTCTTATCGTTCTTGCGAACTACCTGTGGAACATAACCTGGCTTGATGAACTTCGAAAGCAGTTCCGCATACTGGTCGTAGCGAGCAGTCATCGTGAAGCCCCACTTGTCCTTTATCTGGTGGCACATATTTAGGTCAAGCTGGGTGAGCAACAACCCATCCCGGTTTCGAGAGAGTCCGGGTGTTCGAGAACCATCAGGAGCTGAAACATAGGTTGAACCGTAGAAATGTCCAAAGTCTTTATGGGCTGGCTTTCCATCTCCACTCGTGAAGGCATTTGGGTAGTGTTCAGTACCGACTCTGTTGATACCTACAGCGAAGTAGTGGTTGGCAACGGCAGCAGTTCGTGCTTCTAAGCCCCAAATAGGTTAGGAAAGTCCATTGATGGTTGCAGATGGATTGAACACGATCTCAGCACCATTCAGCCCAAATGCCATCCAGTAGAGCGGGTGATGTCGACCATAGCAGATATTGATGCCGATCTTTCCAAATTCAGTATCGAAGACTGGGAAGCCAGTGACACCCTCCATGTAGTAAGTAGACTCGTTGAAATCACCAACCCTTGGGATATGTCCTTTCTCTTGGACACCGAGAATGTCTCCGTGATTGTCAATAACGACAGCAGTATTGTGCAAAGTTCCTCTCACCTAATGCCTTTCAAGAATCGAAGATATGATAACCATGTTGTACTGTTTGGCCAGTTGGCTGAGAACCTCAGTGCTCTCTCCCTTAACGGTCTCTGCGAACTACACCCAAGGGTATCGTTCACGAGTACACATGAAGAAAGGAGCGTTCCAGATCTCTTGCAGGCAAACAATGTTGGCCTTTTCGGCTCCAGCGGCATGAATCATTTGAACGATCCTATCAATGATGGCCTTCTTCTGAACATCGATCGGTTCGGTTGTGGGCTTTACAATCTTATTTTGTATGGCACCTACGAGCACCCTTCGCGGCTTCCTGAGCTGTTCCTTTTGGGCTGGTATCGAATATTTTTTTAGCTCGAAATCGTACTTCTCGGCCTGGGCAATTGCCGGTTTCGAGATTTGAGGTTCTTCTACTTTTGGGCCGTAGAATATCTGTCTGACGTTTTCATAGATTTTTTCGGGCAGGAATGCTTTGAGTGCCGGTTACACACCGTTGAACTGACCCTCCGGGCCAAAGTGGAGGTTCACTGCCTTACTGGCTTCCTTCTCCTTGAGTTTGCTGTTTTCTTCCTCCAGCTGCTTCAGTTTTTGTTTGAGTTATTTAATTTCCTGTTCCGAAACATTTGATGGCTGTGCACTGCAAGGTGCTGTAGTAGCTGTACTTCGATCGACCTTGAAGTTCAGAGGATCGCGTTCAGTGGTCCAGAAGTTGTGTCGTGAGTACGCGTAACCGTAGGGAGTACGCTTAACAAATTTTCCGTAGTGGCCTTCGCGGAACTTGCTTCCATCCCACACAAGCTTTCCTCGGGAGAAGGTGTAGTCAGCGTTACCGTAGACCTTCATGCCCTCGAAGATATTGTAGTCAATATTATGATGGTGTGTGTCCTTAGAAATAACTTTTGAGGCTTCGGGATTCCATACAACCACATCAGCATCTGCTCCAGCTCGAATCACACCCTTATGTGGATACATGTTGAACAGTCGAGCAGCCTATGTGGAAGTAACTCGGACAAAGTCGTTTTCCGATAGCAATCCGGTGCGCACTCCTTTGGTCCAGACTACCGATAGCCTGTCTTCTACTCCATTCACTCCGTTGGGGATCTTTCGGAAATCGTCCTTACCCATTTGTTTTTGTTCAGTACAGAACGTGCAGTTATCGGTTCCAACGACATCAATGACATGAGAATGTAGCATCTTCATCAAATGAGTTTGGGTACTGACATCAGGGTTGATCGGAGGAGACATAACGTATCGACTTGCTACGTTCCAATCTTTGTTCCAAAGCCCCTTTCCATCAACTCCCAATGAAGCAGCGAGGGTCTCTGAAAATACCAAGTTTCCTCGGAGCTTTGCTCGCATAACTTCATCAGAAGAGGATTTGCTCATGAGATGCACAATGTAAAGTGGGCAGTTCGCAAATTCTGCGAGTGTGATGGCCCGGTGGACAGCATCAGCCTCAATAGACTCAGGCCTTGAAAGATAGTGGCCCTAAGGTCCGGTGATCCCTAGCTCCACTAACTTCTTTTGGTTGATTTCGATAAGGTCACCGTTTTCAGCGTGAACAAGACACAGCGCACCCAAGTCCCGTGCTGTTTCGAAGGCCTTGAACAGAGTTTCGTCGTCAACCCTCAGCACCTTATTGTAAGCCATGAAGAATTTGAAGCTGGTAACTCCCAGCTCCACAAGCTTCTTCATTTAGGCAGCAGTATTGCTTGTCCACTCTGTAATAGCGCAGTGCAGTGCATAATCGCTATGTACCTTCCCATCAGCCATTTGTTTCCAGCGATTGTAGGCGTCGGTCAGGCTCTCCCCTTTATCAGGGATAATGAAGTCAATAAACGAAGTTGTACCGCCGATGAGTGCTGCCTTTGATCCAATATTAAAGTCGTCCTTGGCTGATGTTCCCATGAATGGCAATTGCATGTGGGTGTGAGTATCGATTCCTCCAGGAATGATGAGCTTGCCCTGGCAGTCTATAACTTCGGCAGCTGCAGCATTAGCCACTGTTCCCACCGACTCAATCTTACCGTCCTTAATGAGCACATCTGCTCGTTCGGAAAGGTCACTATTAACCACCCTTCCACCTCGGAGGAGGTAGCTCTTAAGCATGAGTTGCTGCCTCAGCAGTGAGTCAAAAGGTAATTGTCTCAGCTTGCGAAGTGATCTGATCATCGGCACAGTATCTTATTTATTACTGCTGGAAGTAAACAGAATGGAAAGACAAAAACAGCATCGAAAATCAGGAGTGTCATTACTGCGACAGCCGCATTGGCTGTTTGGAAAGAGGCCGTCTCACGACCACTTTATCCACTTTTTCCATTCTATCCACCTTTTACTCCTACTAGCTGTTCAGGCGCTCCCTCACCATATTCACTTGCGCGTGGCTTCGTTCGATGCTCTTCACGTTCTTTGCGAATGTCAGAGAAGTAAGGGTTTAAATGATGTTGTAGTCGGCTGGAGACACATTTACGAACATTAAAGTTTTGGACTAAGTTATAATCGCTGCTGTACGTTGCCGCCCAAGCTGTCTCTGAGCAGGTAGGTGAGTTTGCTCTACCTGTATGGTATATGCGCATCCTTGTTGTTCAGTGCTGTCAGCACCCTCCCCAGATTCATCAGGCTGCTGTTGATAGCAACAGACTCCTTCTTCTGGGACTCTTTCAGGCCTGCCTTGCTGGCCTTCTCAGAGCCGGCCAGATCGATGATGTTCAACATTCCGCGTCTTTTCTGACTTATTGGCTAGTGCTACCTTCTTGTCCTTGCCATCCTTGAACTCCACTTCGACCCTCACCATAAACAGCAGGTGCGAGCGGGAGCTCTATGCGTTCATCTGGGTGACCGACATCTTGCGATTGGCTAAACCCTAGCGGTAAGCGTTGTGCATATCCGCTGCTTGCTTGACCTTGAACCGATAGCCGTCCTTGACGATAACCTCTTTCGTATCCTTATCCTCGTAGATGTCCAGCGGCTTACGCGACTTGTCAAACAAGTCGTAGACATTGTCGAGATAGATTTCGACCATCTGCATTTCCACAGTTATGTTGCAAAATTTGTGGTTCTTTGCTATGAGGTTGTACAATTCATCGATGGAACGGTAGGCAAGTCCTGGATGGTCTTCCGTGCCGTGCATTGTGAAGGTCTTGCCACTTCCTGTCTGCCCGTATGCGAAGATGCAGACATTATAGCCATCGAAAGCACTCTGCACCATCTTCTTGGTTTCCTCGAACACTTCTTCTTGAGAAGAGTTAGACCCAAACACCATGTCATAGTGAAAGTTGTATGGTCGGTCGCTCACAGCTGTGACATTATCAAAGTGGTTGCTAACTCGAATTTGGCAGTTGCGTTCAATTTCGTTTGCAATTAAGGGACGAATGCGACAGTATACCCTGATGTTGCCCTTAAAGTCTTCGAGCTCGTTATGTAGCTTCCTTCTCGCAAGTATCTCATTCTCGAGGTGGTACTGTAGATCCTTGACTTGCAGCTGTAGGCTATTGCACTTCTCGATGAGCTCGTTCTTGTCCTTCATGAGTTACTTTTACAAGGTCTGGCGCTGTTTGACCATGATTTTCATCTTCATAAACTTCTCCTGCAACTTCGAACGCTATTCCTCGAGTTACTTGATCTTTGCCTCATACTCAGCAATCTTAGCGTGAAGGGAAGCCTCATCACTTACCAGAATGCTGTCCTACTGCTTCCGTGACATGAAGAACTCGAGCTGCTTCTTGAGTTCATCAATGGTTTCGGTGAGGTTACAGTTCTCCTGCTGCAGCTGCTGGCACTGCTTCTTCATCGAATCCAGCGATCTCTTGCACATCTGCAGTTCCATATCGTTGGCAGGTTCTTTCTTCTTCAATTTACTCTCAGGGCAGCCGAGCAGCACGTCCGAGCTGGTGTTGTGGCTGTTTCTGTGTAGTTGTAGCTACTTTAGCGGACTCTTCTATTCCGGGCGACTTACATTAAATCTCTCTTTGACTGTCTGCATTGACTTCAGTAGGTCCACTATCTGCTGGAAGTAGCTCTTGCACATCGTGTATTCGGAGCCTTCCTTGTCCTTGCTGGTCATCTTCTTTCCCTTCCTATTGAAGAAGTCGGCAGCCTACTCATTCGACTTCGTGGTGTAGTGCTTGTAGTACTGGTCGAATATGTGTACCCACTCGTGAACATCCTGCTCGGTGGGGTCAATCGAAAACGATAGGTGGCGCATTGTGAACTCCCCTAGCGATATATTCTTGGAGCCCGAAGCAGGACGGTTATTACTGGATTATGTGAACTGGCTCAGCTTGTGCTCAAGATTCTTCGTTTGGCTCATTAACGTGGATTTCTGCATATTGGTCTGCTCCAGTTCTCTGTACATGTCTGTGACCTTATCGGTGAGGTTTTTTATCTATTGGTTCAGGTTGGTTGTTTCCAGCTGCTTCTCAGCCAGTACTCCCATGATCTCTACGGTAGATGCCACTTCCATAGCAAGCAGCTTGTCGTTGCACTTTTCAATCGATTGTTGCATCTCCACCAACTTGTTCTACAAAATTGCCAGCGCATTCCCATTCTCCTCGTTGGTTTGCCGAATAATGTCCTTCAATCGGTCAATTTATGCTTAACGCTAACGAATGCTATTGCGAAGCTGCTCAATCTACAGCCGAGGCTTTTCTGTATTGACGTGGCTTGAACGACCAGACGGTCCGCACACCTCTTTACTGCTGAGATGCTTCTATCGGTGGTGTCGCTTGACCTCCTGCTCGAGTAAGTGGATGTCGTTATAGGCTTGGTTGCGTAGCGTGTCGTCCTCCCGAAACTTTTCCACTCGGTCCATTACAGCTACCAGCTCAGCACCCTTCCTCTCGAAGCCCTGTACCCAGCTGTTGAATTTGTCTAGTTAACTTGCTGCGATTTCCAATGGCGTGCGAGGTACTCCCCGGTGTAGCCGTACGTGATGCTTCTCGCTGACCTCACTGATCTACTCTTTCTTTCGCTCGACTCTTCTATGACTTTCCCGGCTGGTTATTGTAAGATTCATGCTGAGCTCGTTTGGACTGTCTTATTTGTCGCTTTACCTCGAACGTTAGCGGATGGGTTCGATGCGTCTTCCTCCGGATGTCTCCATCTCCGTCCGTTCCTCGAAGAAGCCTTCGATGAAGTGAACTTCATCGCTACGTTATTAGCAGGTGCTTACGGGTTCATGTTGGCCATGTGCGCTATTCAAATTTAACAGTATATAAGCATGGTTGGCAAATCAGGCGGTGCCCAGTCTCTCATCACTGCGAACCTGTGAGACCTCAATGTTTTTCTTGTAGGCTGCGATCTGCAAGATGATCATAATGTCGACAGTGAGTTGAATTGTGCCACACATTATGAACTGTACAGGTTGCATCTCGAGGATGTAGTAGATAGTCTTGAAGAAATCTCCCAGAAACCAGGTGAGCACGAGGATGAAGCTCAACCCAGCCACGCTTTTGGAAGTATGGTTCTTGTAGAGCTGAGGGAAACCCAATGTTGCCTTCGTTTCATCAAGGAGTACTTCAATGCTCATCGAAACGAATCCGAGAATCTGTCCAAAGTAATGTTCGTCAGCTCGCATGAATCCCCACGTGAGGAGACCGAGAGAAAAAGTAAACCCAATCAGAAACATGACTGCATTATCCAAAGTTGTACTGTAGTGGCGGTAGCTACTCCATCTCCAAAAATCGAACAGTGAGAAGCCTTCGGCTGCCTCCATCGTAACAATGTCCTTGATATCAGCATCAATGTCTTCTTTGGAGTGGTTGATGGCCTGCACGCATACCCTTAGAACAAGCAACTGCATTGGATTGTGACTTACCTGTGCGATAATCATGAGGATCGACTGGAGAAACAGCGCGAGAGCATACCCATGAGCAAACCAAAAGAAGATTCGGATGATGTTGCTGATGAGCAGGATAGCACATACATCCACCGAGAAGCTGCCGAGCTGTTTGCTCTCGCGGATCATGTTGTACTGAGGTATGTAGCCCAACACTGGCGCAAACACCATCGCTAATGTTACCACACTGAAAGGTACCTATGTCGAGCAGCAACATCCTCAATATTATTAATAACAAACAATCGGTTGACGGTGTGTGGCTTGCTGGGCAGTGGACTGTCACCTCCAACTTTGTAATTGACTTTGGATATAAATTGTAAAGGCCGGTTGATTAAAATTTATTATGGAGTTGGCCAGAGCGTCAAAAACTGAGAAGCATTAGGAGGGCCGGCTGTGTGGACTACCGCTGCGGATGATCAGCGGGTTTGAGTTAGATGGTCAGCAGGCACTACTGAAGAAGGAGCGCCGCGCTAAGAACAGTCTGCTGGAGCTCGACACGGTGTGGCACTACCACCCTACTGATAAAAGTACTCTGCACGTTAATGTAGGGCAAAGCACAATCAATGGTTGGGCTGACCTCGACGACGAGGACCGGAAGGAACCGAAGCCCGAAACTAATCCGCATAATAAGAGTGTATCGCAGACTGTACAGCTTAAAGAGCGCTCTGTGACCGAGACTAGCAGTCTAGTATCAAATCTTAAGCAGGAATTGTCGAGATTGGAGAGTCCTGAACGCCGTAAAAAGTAACTGTTGCCAGGCAGCCATCTCTTTAACATCCAGGTAATGAGTGAGCTCAACCGCAAACGCAAGCATTCTATGAAGGTCGCTGAGATCATTCGTTGCCGAGAGAACCGATTCATGGCTACGAGTCACTTCAAGAAGATGGACATCCCGGACGGGAGACCTTTCACAAACGCCGAAAACCGTCTCAACCAAAACAAAACAATACTGAAGAAGCTTGGAGAAGCGATTCCTGACAGCCGAATAACTAGCCAATCGCCATACCGCGTCACAGCAACCAATCCTTTCCTAGAGCCGTAGTTTTACAACTAAAATGAACTCAAACGTTTCCTAAAGCAGAGTAACCCCTAATCCAAGCTTCTGAAAACCAGCAAAGATTTTAACCTATCAAAGCTGGATCAGGCGCGTGTTAGCAAAAACTCGTTCTATCACGAAAGGAGGAAGGATAGGCTCACTCTCAAGAACCTGTTGGATCTCTGACACACATTCCGATTGATATCACTGCATTCCATTCTTTTCCAACTAACAACGATAGTAGAGGGAACCGCAGCGGATCTGAAGGTCTGCAGCTGCTCGAGTTGGGCTGGCGAGGTACACCCAGGTACCGTTTGTCGAGGAGTCACATTCGCTGCCGTCTAGCAGGTACCATTTAGAGTGTTTCCTTACGAATCTACACTGGATCTTCGAAAGGATTGGATCGTTGATTACCAACCGGCAATGCCTTGCTCGGCCAACGTTGACTATGCAGTCCTATTCGCCACAGTCTAAGTCCAAAACTTATCCCTTGGCATATCCACCATACAGTTTGACTTCGAGGGTCTTTTCGTTGCCTTGCCTGCTGGAATCAACCCCATCGATGAAGCACGGGACAATGAATTCATTGCCTATGCTGATCAGCATTCCATTCGTGATCGGGATACGCTCCTCAGGTCGGATTCTTGCGAAACAGCCAAGTCCTACCCCTTAGTCTTTTAGGAAGAATGCTGTTTCTTCGCGACCATCATTGCTCATCGTCTCATAGTACTTAATTGACAGACGAAATTCGTCCTTCTCTTCGCAAACCTCCACTCGATAGGCTTCGCTAATATCCTCATCAGTACCCACCTAAAAACACACAGCGCCGGTCGAGTTAGCAGGGACCTGTAGCGTCATCCCTCTCTGTGGATCCTCACTGATCAATCGAAGGGTCTAACCTTTGCGAGGCTGGCGGTTGCTGGCAAGCCGAGGCGTCGCCATGGTTACCGCAAGCTATTCGAACTTGGGAAGTTTCAAGGGGTTAATGACGCTGTTGATACGATTGCGGATCTTGGTAATTTCGTGTTTCTTTTTTCCTGGCTTGGCCTCTATTACAGCTTAGCTGTGATCACTTTCCCCCAGTAATATGTTGTCGCAGGCACACGAACCCATCTGCCCCATGACGGTTAACAGTTAATTTTAAACAATAAAATAATTTCTGCACAGTTCAATCACAAGACGAGAGGTTCGCTGGTCTCGTTCTGTGTAATCTGCTCCAAGGTCTGTGGGCGCCTTATAACGGTGACTTACCCCTTGCTCCCAAATAGGTATTCTGGGGATTGTATGTGTGAGTTGTAGTTGAAAGGAGACATACTCGAGCAGTAAGCGCCTGCACCACCGATGATTAGGAGGTCACCGACTGCTGGTTCCTGCATTTTTCGTGGGAGAATACACTTCGTATCCTCGTAAAGGGACTGTGAATCTCCTGATTCGCAGCAGCGGCCAACCACTGCGAATTCCTTGGAATCAGCCTTCATATTCCACTCTGAAGAAAGTAGCTCACCTTTTTTAGAAACAATATAGAAGGGGTGTTTGGACCCATACAGTAATGGTCGGGTGTTGAGTTCCATTCCACCGTTAAGCAGCAGGAAATTGTACTCTCCGGTCGACTTTTTGTCGATTACCTTGGTAATGATGAAGCCAGAATTGGCAACCAAGAAGGTTCCAGGTTCCACCACAGTAATCGGCTTGGAGTTGGTATCCTCACCGTACCTCAGCATCTCCTTCCTCATCTCCTGTTCTATATCCTTCACTTGGATCTCCTTATCGGCTTCTTCGGGAACCCTTGCTATCTTCAGCCCACCCCCAAAATTAATTCGCTTGAGCCCAGTGAACCACTTCCTCGCAAAGCCGAGTTAGTTCTTAACATTGTCCAGCCAACTCTCTTTCTTGCCGCCTGATCCAATATGAATGTGAATCTAATCGAATTCAACACCATCTTGCTTGGCCTCGGCCAACAACAACTCCAAGTCATCTAAATGCACTCCAAAGCAGGAGTACTTGCTACCAGTGTCCCTAGTGATTGACTAGCCACTCCCAGTTCCCGGATGAATTCTGATGGAAAGTTTTAGATTTTCTTTGATGGCGAGGTCCCGAACCAGCTGATATTGCCTTCGAGAGCACACATTGAACTTCATTCCTTTGGACACCATGCCCAGCAGCATCTAGCGCTCAGCTCCTTCAGTGATTTCTTGCGTAGTATATGTGATGTCATGAAAAGGGAAGCCAGCTTTCTGCGCTCGAATAGCCTCGTTGAGGGAGCTTGAGTCAATCTTAGCACCGAGGTTCTTCAGGAGTTTGAGGATGGCTGCGTTTGGATTTGCCTTCATCGCATACTGAATCTCCAAACCATAAGCACTCTCCATAGAAGCCAACTTACGGTAGGCTTCTTCAATCAACCCCTCACTGTAGACATAGCAGGGGGTCTGCAGCTTCGGCAGGACTGTTAGGTCGATACCACTCTTCTACAACATTTGCAATTGAAATACTAGTAATTGGCATAAATGCTCATCCAGTTTGAATGGTCATTTTGAAGCGGGGTCTGACAGGTCAGAGAGTCGGCGGGAGGATTGACTAGCCGCTAATGCTGTTTCCAACTAAACGATTCGTTCCTGGAGCTCTTTAATTTGGATGAGTTCCTTCATGAGGGTATTTCGTAAGGACTACTTGGGTACCTCAGCCTCGTAAGCCTTAAAGAATACCTCGATATCTTGCCTATCGTACTCGTTCTTGGTCTTGCCAAGGATATGGCACTTCACGAAGTCATCCTTACGGAGGTTGTCGTTGACAGAAATGCGGTACTTCTCCTCGATGGCAAAGATAAGCTTTTTGAGGGAACCAATTTCGTTAAGGTTGTTCTGATTGACGATGTCGTGCTGCACCTGAATGTTCTTCTTTTCTGCCATCGCACGTAACCGTTCAGTCTCGAGTTCGTTGCGGAAGTTGTCAATTTTGAACTTCTGCACACTCATATCTTCACGGAGAATGCGCAGCTACTCCTATTTCACGGCGACGTCATCCTTCAGCTTCTGTATCTCGGTGATGTGGTCTCGCAGTATTTCATTGAACTCTCCCGATTTCATGTGCTGGGTGTTATGCTGAGGTCTCTAGCTCAACTGCCGAATCTGTCTTCGCAGTGACTCAATCGTCTACTCATATCGGGTGACATCCACTTCGGTGTCCTCGCGTTACTTCTCCTGTACAGATAGAACTTTTTTCGTGAGGAAATTAATCTAAGCGTTTTTCTCTTCCACTTCGATCTCCAAAGTCAGCAAGTTCTCCTTGAGCCTCTTGATCTAACGCTCGTAATCGACTGCCTCTTGCAGCACGCTCTGTGCATCAAGCAATTTCTTCTCCACTACTTCCAACCTTTACTGCAGAATAGCCTTGTTACCATTAACCACTTCAGCTTCCCTTGCCATATGTTCGTTTTACTTCAACAGGAAGTCCATACGACGGTTGTTAAAACTCATGTCATCCTGGTAGCGCTTCACTTCTTCCTGCAGCCGACGGTTCTCCTCAGTTAGCCGATGCTGATGTTGCTCCTTTCTTCGCATTACCTACTGCTGCTTTTGGCTCTCCTCCTGGAATCTATACAATTCGTCCCGGAGGCGATACACCTCATCTCGCGGTGGGCTGACAATCTTATTTGGCTATTGTGATAGTGTACTTGAACTGGGGATATTCAGCATCGTTAGCAGCTCCTTGCCGGTTTTGTGTTCTAGACGACTATTTGTGTTGAACTTTGTCTCCTGCTTCTGTTCAGTAAGGGGGTCTTTGGTATTTCGAGTTGGAAAGTATTCGTTATGTGATGTCTATTGGTAGTCTGGCACAAGCTTGTGGGCCGAACTCGACTCTCTCAGGTTGCTCTGATGTTGGTGTCGGTCACTCTTCTCGAAGTGTCTGCTTAGGATTCTGTGCTTTGTATGGTTATCGTTCGGTGGTTGACTTCCCTGGCCATCTGGGGTCATATTACGCAGACGTTTCTGCAGCTCTAACAGGTCGTCAGCAAGATTATCACTCTTGTACTTCTCACTGGGGTAAGCTCGGTCAGCCTGAGTCTGCAGTAGCTACACCTCCACTTGACTATGGAACTTATTGAAATTCAACGGCGGGACTGCCTGCTTCTGCCCGTCCCTCGCTGTTGAAGTGGGAAACACATGAGGCCTATCCCGACCGAAATGCGGCATGGAGCTGGCACTTTGAAGCTTCTTAGCAGGCGGAGCAAATTGCAAGTACATTCTTCTTGCCCAACCGTCAATAATAATGACAATCACAGCAAGAACACCACGTACACGAAAACGAACACGTACAGCAGCATGAAGGCTCGGAGGATGAACTGTCTGTTGGATTGCTCGCGTTTATGGATTTCAGAGAGATTTCTGCGACCTTAAGTCACGTTGTCGACTGCGTCTGTAGTGTTGCTCTCGATGGACTCAACAATGCCCTCTTGCAACTTGACCAGCATGGCAGAGTGTTTTAGCAGCTCCGTAATTTATACCATGGCCCTTTCAATCTACTCATACTCCTTCTTGCTGGTCTATTCGATAAGTTGCTAGCGCTCCTCTTCGAGGAAATAACTTCTATCTAACATTTTGGTCCTTGCAATAGCACCGTTGAGATCGTCTTTGCGACTGGCTAAATGTGCCTGCAGCTTGGATTTGTCATCGTAGTCCCGTTTGTAACGCAGGGTAAGCCTGATGTACCGTGTTTCCAGTATCACCAGTATAGCTTACTTGAACACTGTACGCAACTTCCGAGATACCCTTCCATCATACTCCATCAGTGACAGCTTCTTCAGCCGATTATCGAGTTCCTTGAAGATTTCCTTGTGCTGCATAAACATCTTATTGATTGTTGTCTGGGACTTGTTGAGTCTTCCTTCGCGGTTGATCACTGCGTAACAGCAGGAAATTACACGTCTATAGGTCGCTTAATCGCTGTGTGAGGGACTGCAGCTCGTAGGCGATGCTACAGCTCATCTCCAGAAATGCTGAGCGGTTCGTCACCGAGTCAGTACGATTTGGTTTGCTATTGGCGTAGCCGAAGAACTCTTCGGTGATGTCGATCATCGTAAATATAATATGAGAATCGAGAACAAGTTTGAAGTGTTCAATGAGCAGGGGGAGGCCTACAGCAGGACTTGGGGAGTGCTGTACTTGGTAATCATTGGAATACTCACGTTTATCTTTAAGGCTGAGATCACGGCTGCCTTCACAACGTACACTGTAATCATGGCAGCGAGTTGTCTCGGTGGATTCGCAGCGTTGGCTGCTCTCGGCTGGCATTGGCCCAAACCTGCAGAAAGCTACTGGCGGGAACTGCTGATGATAGTAGTGTTAGATGCAGCGTTCACCTTGACCCTCTGCGAGCATAGAAAGTACCTCTGGTTACTTCCCTTCGCAGCTAACAAATTCGCATATGAGCTGGCCTGCCTCTTCACGTACCGAAACGGACAGCTAATAACAGTCAAAGTAAAGCCATAGTGATTGCTTGTTTGTAGATCAATAATATCGAGATGGCTGCTGAGACACTTTGCTATCTGATGGATTCTGCTCTAACTAATTCAATTTGCGGGGTTGGGG
>ERZ724508.51-NODE-51-length-75030-cov-5.396225_pt1 | contig 75030 bp, 106 predicted proteins | sample MGYA00376041_ERZ724508 | MGnify/ENA primary metagenome ERZ724508 (study PRJEB28724, sample SAMN07190887) | wastewater metagenome | isolation source: effluent of sewage treatment plant in Hong Hong | place: USA: Christiansburg, Virginia | collected 2016-03-01 ...
TTGCCGAGATGTCGCACGTCGAAGAGGGCACGCCTTACCGCCTGCGCAAAGGTATGGAGTACGCGCTGATCGAGCATAACGGAAAACCTTGCGTTGAGCTCTATGTGCGGGCGTCTTACAGTCGCTACCGCATCTATTGCCGCGCGCTCAACCAGAAGCCGCTGTATCAAGGTGAAGGGCCTTTCGTGCACGGCCTGCGTGACTGTCCTGCCCTTGTCAGCACTGGCGACAACGTCGCTTTGAACGTGCCGGGCGGCTCGCACATCTTCGGTGTGGATGAATTGCAACGCCTGGGCTTTCGCGGATTTAAAGATTGACACTGCTATCAAATTTAGTGTCATAATCCTTTCCTCCTCTTCGAGGGGAACGCACCGCCAGCTGGCGTACAGCTGGTAAAACTGAAACGATAAGGAACCTGAAAATGCCACTCGCAAAACCAAAGACCGACAAGACCGCACCTGCCTTCGAGAACCCTGATGCTGGTGAAGGCACCAGCGTCGAGAGCGCAGGTACAGAGTCTGCCGCTGAAGCTGCTCCCGCAAAGACGACCGCACTGGCAGCAGCCAGTACGCGCGCTGTCGGCGCACCTGCGGTATCCAACGCAGATATGCGCATCCTGGACAGCCTGAAAGACTCCATCCGTGTTGACTTTAACACCCTCGTGCAGGTGCAAGCCGTGCAGGGTACGTTCAGCGACAAGGAGAAAGACGATTCGCTCGGCGACACGATCACGATGGAACTGATGTCCTTCCAGGACAACTATGTCTGCTCCCCCAACGCTGATGAAGCCGATACTGAACTCGTGAAGTTCAGTGACGACGGCATCACTGCCAAGGACGGCACCGACATGGCTGCACACCTTGCCCAACTGTTGCTTGACTGGCCAAAAGCCAAGATCACGAAGCGCGTTGTCCTGGTTGGTCCGCTCCTCGAGCGCGCCAAGGGCGACGGTCTGATAGACGAGCTTATCCAGCTCGATCTGGCACCGACCAGCAAGGCCATGTTCGACCGTTACATGGCGAACTGCGCATGGAAGATCAAGTCCGGCAAACTGGACCCCGAAGCATCCAAACGCATCAAGCTGACCGCTCGCGTTGCCAAGGGCTCCGGCACCATCAAGTACACGGTGGTGGACTTCGAGACCGCCGCATAAGCGTCACGGTCAACCTCTCAGCCTCGCCCTAACCGGCGGGGCTTTTTAACAAGGATTTTTTCATGAGACTCTTCGTCGCAGATAGCGAGACGACCGGGTTAGGCAACCCCTCCGGCCCTGTCGAGATTGCTTTCATCGAGGTTGATGCTGACCTCAAAATCCTCGACGCGCGCTCCGGCCTCGTCAATCCCGGCATCCCCATCGAGCCTGGCGCTCAGGAGATTCACGGCATCGCCGATGAAGAGTTGATCGGCATGCCGACGCCTGCTGAGTGGATGGAAGCAAACTGGCCTCAGGAGGAAGTGACCTTCATCATCGGCCACAACATCGCGTTTGACCTGCGTCAGATCGGCGCTCACATCCCCGTCCTCGGCGGACAGCTATGCACCCTTGCCTTTGCCCGGCGCTTTATCGCAGATTCGCGCAACCACAAGCTCGGCACCCTTGCTGAGCATCTGGGCCTGGAGACTGGCAAGGCTCACCGCGCAGCTGGCGACGTTGTCACGACGCGCAACTTGCTGCGCCACCTGCTTGACCTGAGCGGCCGGACACTACCACAGGCCATCGAAGCGGCCAGCAAAGCGGCTGTGCTGCAGACCATGCCGTTCGGCAAGTTCAAGGGTCGCCCTGTGTCACAGGTGCCTCGGCAGTATTGGCGGTGGATGGACGCGCTGCCCGACCTTCCCCGCGATCTGCGCCTGACCGTGGACATGTTCAAAGATGTCTGAGGCAGTTAGCGACCTGCGCCTGACCGTGGACATGTTCAAAGATGTCTGAGGCAGTTAGCGACCCCGCCAACAGACAACTCATACTTGATCTTTTTGGTCTGGAAGATGAAAGCCTTATCCAGATCATCTTGAGCCGCGACCCTCTGGGTCGCCCCGCAGTGCAGATAACCAGACTGCTTTCGGCATCGGAAATCCAACAGATGCAACTTATCAACATTAACCCCTCGGAGAAACCACATTGACACATGACACCACCCAATCCTTCCAGCTGAACCTGCAGAGCATTCGCGACAGCGGCACGGCCCTGACCCAAGCATGCTATGGCCAGGCCGCGTACATGGGCTGGCACACTGACCTGAAGACCGGCCAGCCTAAACCTGTGAGTGTGCCCGAGAAGCTGATGCTGATCGTGTCCGAACTCGGCGAAGCAATGGAAGGCCATCGCAAAAATCTGAATGATGACAAGCTCCCGCAATACTCCATGACCGCTGTCGAACTGGCTGATGCCGCTATCCGTATCTTCGACACCGCCGGCCTGCTCGGTTACGACCTGGGCGAGATCATCGCACTGAAGTTGCAGTTCAACGCCACGCGCGCCGATCACCAGATCGCTGCACGTTTGGCCGAGGGCGGCAAAGCTTACTGATGATCTGGTTCAACTGGGCACTCGTTATACAGTTTGCCCTGCTCGCTGTTGGCTGGCTCTTTGCTGGCAACAAGGTGCAGGCGCTTTACTGGCTAGGAGCGCTTATCATTAACCTAGCTGTCACTGTAGGAATGAAATGAGCCTTCAGTCCCGAAGCGTCACGCTGGCCAAGCTGGTCTTGGCCGAGCTGAAGGCAGCAGGAGTTGCAGGGTCTGACGTGGTGTTCGCACCATTGTCAGACCCTGTTCCGTTCCAGCTGCAGGCCTCTCCCATCCAGCCTGTCGGGCTGGTCGGCGGCCAGTCTCCATCGCTGATGACCGAAGCCGGTCTCTTTCGGCTGCCCACAACCGATCAGCTGTGGGATATCTACACCCAAAGTCTGCTACTGACAGCCCCTGAAGAGCACCTTGATCGCTACAACGGTCGGCAGGGACTTGCGAAGCCGTTCGGCCTGGCTCACTGGTCGCCGCTCGTATTTTCAGTACCTGAAGCAGGCGACCTGCTGGCTGGAGCTACGTTCGCACTTGAGATGGCGACGGTGCTTCGCTCCCTCGGCCTTGGCCGCATGCTCTCTGGTCCCGGCACGTACGCTGTCAGGATGCCTGACGAGCATGTCTACGGCGTTGTGGATGGTCTGCCGTCGTTCAACAATCTGCACTGGAAGACGGATATCGGCAAACATCTGCAAGCTCACCTGTCCGCCCCTCGAGGTCGGCAGTACGATGCTCGAGGTTTCAACATCATCGACCGTCTGACCTATTGGCTCTACGGTCACAGCGACATCATCACAGACACTGAGAGCTGTCTTGCCGCTCTCACACCGCTGCGCCTGACAGGCACGCCGCTGCAGATGTACGACTTCGAGCAGGAGCTGATGGCCATCAAGCCGGGCATCTCGGGCTACGTTGAGCCGATCGTGCCGACCGCTGCCAAGATTGAGCTCCTCGATCAGGCGATACGTATCTTTGACGGTTGGCTCACTGATGACCGTCAGAAGATGATGGAGATTTATACCCTGCTCGTACCGGCTGTGTGCGGGCATGCCCATTTTGTGCGTCGCATTGCTGATGTCGAAGCGATGCCATCAATGATGACGCCCAAAGCTCTTGCAAGAGCTAAAACTGCAGTCGAAAAACTCTACTCAATAGGAACTCCATGAAACCTAGCATCGTCGCATTCACCGGCCCTGCCGGCGTCGGCAAAGACACTGCCGCCTCTTTTCTCATCGCGCGCGGTTATAAGAAAATCGCTTTCGCACAGGGCCTGAAAGACATGCTGGCCGCCATCGGCTGGCCTGAGCCTGCTGACCGGGCAGAAAAGGAAGTCCCCAACCCCGACTTTGGTGGCGTCAGCTACCGCCGCGCTGCGCAGACGCTGGGCACCGGATGGGGCCGTGGCCTGTATGAGGACTTCTGGACAGATGTGATGGCACACAAACTGCGACAGGCTGAAGCCCTTGTGGTCATCACCGACCTGCGCTTTGAAAACGAAGCCACCCTGGTTCGGGACATGGGCGGCCAGATCATTCACCTTTACGGCCGCATGGCAGCGCTGGGCGCTGCAGCTGCACACGCCAGCGAGTCTGGCATCGACAGCGCAGCTGACGACTGGCACATCGAGAACACCGGCTCGATGGAAGCCTTACGCAACACTGTGCTATCCCGCCTGGGATTCACAGCATGAGCGACGGCTGCGACCCACTTGACCTCGCCTCCGACCTGGAGACGGACTTCAGGGAGCGCGCCATCAAGGCAACGCAGAGCAAACTTGTCGAGACCGACCCGGACTTTGACGGCAAGCACTGTGTTGACGGCGGGGAGCGCATCCCTGTCGAGCGCCTGCGGATGGGCAAGATTCGCTGCGTAGCGTGCCAAGAGGTGCGTGAGCAGCGCTCAAAATTCTTTAGGAGCTGAAATGAAAATCGCATTCGACATGTCCAGTGTGATGTGGACCTCCTTGCTGGTGGGCAAGGATGTGGAGGGTATCGACATCGAGTTTGAGGGCAAGATGTTCCACGTCAACACGGCGGCGTACGGCTACGAGAACGCCATCAACCTGATGGTTTCGGCCATGACGAAGATGGGGCGTGTCCCGCAGGACTGTATCCTCGTCTTCGAGGGTATGAACAGCAAAAAGCGTCGCACGACGCTCGACCCGATGTACAAAGCCGGCCGAGGCAACCGGCCTGACGAAGCTTACGTCGAGTTCGCGGCCCTCAAGGCGATTCTGATTGAGGCATGGCTAGGCCTGGGCGCCAACGCCATCACGCAGGACATGGCCGAAGGTGACGACACGCTGGCGTGGCTGGCTGTCAACGCTGAGGAAGACCTGGTCATCGTCTCCAACGACAACGATCTTGCGGCGCTCAACGGCACGAACGCTTATGGTGCGAAGATCGAAGTGCGCGTCAACGGTGAAGTTGGCATCAACAAATACGGCCCGTTTGCCCCTAACCTCATCACGACCTACAAGGCGTTGGTGGGCGACACGAGCGACGGCATCAAAGGCTGCCCCGGCTTCGGGCCGGCTGCGTTCCTCAAACTCTTCGCCAAGTACGACGAAGACGGTATCCAGGAAATCCAGGACATGCTTGAGAGAGGTAGCCTGAAGCCTTTGCAGGAGCTGCCTGAATGCCCGCTGCTGTCAAAGCTGATTCACGAAGAGCAGGCCATCGTCAAGTGCTACAAACTTGCGAAGATGCACCCTGAGTGGGTCGATACCGTGCGCTACCCGCTGCAGTGGCAGGCAGGTATGGTCAAGCAGGGCTGCAAGGACGAGCGCCTGAAGCTCTGGAGCGGCAAGGTTCGTCTCGTGGGCGCTGCTCAGTACGACGCAGCGCTGAAGTTCCTCAAAGAAAAGCTCATCGAGTCGCCACACGCCGCGTTCGATATTGAGACCTCTACACCGGACGAGTCGACCGAGTGGCTGCAGATGCAGGGCAACCCGAACGGCGTTGATGTGATGGGCAGCAAGCTCACCGGCTTCACGCTGACGTTCGGTGCCAACAATCAGTACACCTACTACGTGACGGTTGACCACAAGGACAGCGACAACATCAAGATGAGCCAGGCTCGCGAAATGCTGGAGGCTGTCTGGGATTCAGGTCTGAAGGTCATCATCCAGGATTTCAACTTTGAAGGCGTTGTGCTCTACAACGCTGAAGATGAAGACGGCACGAAGTGGCGCGGCGAGTGGCTCAAGTATTCCCACCGCGGCTTCGTCCCGAACATGGAAGACACGAAGTTGATGGCCAACTACGTCAACGAAAACGAGAAGAGCGGCCTGAAGCAACGCGCTCTCCTGCACCTGGGCTACCAGCAGGTGAACTACGCCACCGTGACGACCGTTGACGGCCGGCAGTACAAGATGCGCGAGCTGACTGCGCAGCACGTCCTGAGCTACGGCGCTGATGACGGCATCACGACGGCAGCGCTGTACAACTTCTACAAGTTGCACATGAGCCTGGAGCATCAGTATCACGTCTACCGCAACGTGGAGATTGATGCCTGCTACCAGCACGTCAAGAACTTCATCGACGGCATGCCGATCTCGGTGGCCAAGATCAAGCTGCTGGAGTCGCTGGATGGTGACACGTATGACCGCTCCTGGGCTCTGCTGCGCGACTACCTGCTTGAGAAGGGCTGGGAGGGCACCGTGCTGCCGGTTTATGACGAGAACATCACCTGCAAGGACATCAAGCAGGCGTATGCGATCGTCACCGACGCAGACTTTGACGATGACGAGGAAGCCGAAGATTCGGGCGAACCTCTGGTCAAAGACCCGGTACTGTCCACGAGGGTCCGCACACCTCTGAAGATGGTGCCGCTGATAGAGGCTGCAGGCGAGACGAACCTTGCAGGCCTTGTGCAGCGCTGCATTCAGGGCGAGCCGGAAGGCCTCAACGCTTTCATCAAGCAGCACTTCAAGGGTGAGCCGAAGTTCAAGTTCAGCCCGAAGCAGTTGTGCACCTTGCTGTACGAGGTCATGGGCCTGGAGATTCGTGTGCGGAACAAGCCGACCGACACGATGCGTAAAGCTGGTATTAAGCTGGGCAATCCGAAGGCAGACGAGAAGGCCTTTGCCTACGCCCTGCGTGATACGAAGGGCACGCCGCTGCACGCCATCCTCGAAGCGATGCGCCTGATGCGCATGGTGCTGACCCGCCGAGGCCTGTACTACAACACCTATCCGTACTTCGTGCACTGGAAGACTGGTCTGGTTCACTCCAGCCACAATCAGGCCGCTACGAACACACGCCGGGCGTCGTCAAGTGGGCCGAATTTGACTCAGCTTCCGAAGCACCCGAAGATCGAGGGCGAGCCAGCGCGCTTCCGTGAATGCGTTGTGCCTCACCGGCCTGACGCAGTCATCGTCTCGATGGACTTCATGGCGCAAGAGCTTCGTGTGATTGCGCACTACAGTCAGGACGAGAACCTGCTGGCCTGCTACATCGGCGACAACCTGAAAGACATGCACAGCCTGACCGGGCTGGGGATTATGCAGGTGCAGCCGAAGCACAAGGACATGACGTACGAAGACTTTGTCTCCATCCTGGAAGACAGCGCTCATCCGCTGCACAAGGAGGTCAAAGAAGCCCGGGTGCTCGGCAAGAAAGTCAACTTCACGACCGAGTACGGTGCGATGGCTCCGAAGCTGGCGCTCACAATGCTGATCGAAGACCAACTTGCACAGCGCTACATCGATGCGCGTGAAGAGGCTTTCCCTGGCGTCGTGAAGTGGAAGGAAGATGTCATCAACGAGGCGAAAGCCAAGGGCTTTGTGACCACGCTGCTGGGCGCGCGCCGCCACCTTGCAGCAGCACTCAACAGCGACGACGCATGGGACCGCAGCAAGGCTGAGCGTCAGTCGGTTAACTTCAAGGTGCAGTCGTCGTCTGCAGAGATGACGAAGCTGGCTGAGGGCCGGATGTGGAAAGATGGTCTGTTCTTTGACTTCGACGCAGTGTGTTACTCGCCCATCCATGACGAAGTTGTAGCTTCTGTGCTGATTAAAGACCTGCCGGAATTCCTGCCTCGAATGCACGCCTGTATGGTTGCGCCTTACGGCGGTATGACAGTCCCTGTAACCTCAAGTATCTCGTTCGGGCCTAGCTTTGGTGTACAGTTTGAGGCTTCCGATCAGCCTCGAGGCCCTGAAGTCTCAGCGGCTTTCTTGAAGTACATCGAACATTTGAAGGAGAGTGGGAATGCCACAGGGCTCAGTGAGGACGCTTTACGGGAGGTGGCAGCAGGCCTCGCCACCGTATAAGCGAGGCGGAGCCACAGTTGTAGATGTAGTCTGCACCTGTGGCTCTGGCATCAAGGCTACAAAAAGACTTGTAATTTTGAAGACTAGACCTGGGGGGTGCGGCTGCATACGCAGAGAGGCGACGATTGCGCGAAATCGAGCTTCAGCAGCGCCTATACCTGTCGGCGCTGTCTTTGGCAGACTGACCACGCAGGAGGCGCCTTTCTCAGAGATGGGCTACCGACGAGTGAGGTGTGCCTGCACCTGCGGCAAGGAGATTTTGGCGCATGCCGGGAGTCTCCTGTCAGGGCGCAGCGCTTCCTGCGGGTGCCTGAGATCGGAACTTGTAGCTGAGAAGAATCGAACACACGGTATGACCGGCACCAGGATGTATAGCGTGTGGCACTCGATGCTAGAACGCTGCTTATCTAAGGCATGCCCAAGCTACAAAAATTATGGAGGGAGGGGCATAACAGTCAGCCGGAGATGGCTGAAGTTTGAAAATTTTTACGTCGATATGGGTGAGCCTCCCTTTGCTGGAGCCTCTATTGATCGACGAGACAACAGCAAAGGTTATAGCAAAAGTAATTGCAGATGGGCGACCAGAGCTGAGCAAGCTGCTAATACCCGCCGGAACAAGCTTTACGAGTTTGCCGGTGAGTTGCTGATGTTGAAAGACATAGCTACGAGATCAGGCGTAAATCTAGGCGCTCTCTATTACAGAGTCAACACCATTAAAGACTCCGCAGATAAAGCTGTGAAGCATCTAACCCGCAACCGGAAAACTTAACCAACTTGAAAAGGAAACCGCATGAGCAATACACCAGACCCTACACTCCCCTGGCTCGAGAAGCTGGTCAGCGTGCCCGGAGGCGTGCCTGTCACACAGCGTGCGGCTATCCAACACCAACTCGGTGAGCTGGGCGTGCGCTGGGTGGAGGCTGCCATTCGCGACACACATGACAGAGCACGCGCGGCCCTGGCCAACTTCGTGCTGCGCACAGACTTCGACCGGGTGGTCGCTGACCGAGCGCGTGGCGTGCAGCTGATCGTGGACATTCAGGCACTGCTTGAGCGTGAGCAGTATCAGGGGGCGCTGGCCATTATCGGCACGCGCACCAGCTTCCAGGATGTCAGCATGTTCCCAGAAATCGCAGAAACCGCCGAGGAGACCCCAAATGTTTGAAGCAAAAGTTATCGCCCACTCTGCGCATCAGGGCAAAGAGATCGTCACGTTCCAGTTGGTCTACCCCCGATGGGTGCATGGTGAGGTCATGACCCATAGGGTGTTTTCACGCAACGCCATGTCTTCGCGCGCCGTCCCGGCAGCCAAGATGATCGAGCAGGTCCGCACCAATCCGGCCAAGCCTATTCGCTGGGGGCTCAATCAGTCCGGCATGCAGGCTGCAGAGCAGAGTCTGGAAGGTGCAGCACTGGAAAAGGCCAACGAAATTTGGGAGCGCATGGCGAACGCCTGCGCTGAGGGCGCTGCAGAGCTTGCTGAGCTCGGGCTGCACAAACAGTGGGCAAACAGGCCTTTGGAACCCTTTCAGTGGATGCGTACCATCGTGAGCGCCACCGAGTGGGACAACTTCTACGCGCTGCGTTGCCACCCTGACGCGCAGCCTGAATTCCAGCACCTTGCTGGCATGATGCGTGTAGCCCACGAGGCCAGCACGCCGAAGGAGCTGCAAGTGGGTCAGTGGCACCTGCCCTACGTGCTGGAGCACGAGAAGACCTTGCCGCTGAAGGACCTGCGCAAGGTGAGCGCTGCGCGCTGCGCCCGGGTCTCGTACCTGACGCACGACGGCGCGACGCCTAGCATCGAGGCAGACCTTGCGCTGTTTGACCGGCTGGCTGCAGGCAAACCCATCCATGCGTCGCCGCTGGAGCATCAGGCAACGCCCTACGGCCTGGGCAGCGGCAACTTCAAGGGCTGGATGCAGTTCCGGCACCTGTGGGAAAGCCAGCAGGTGGCAGCATGAGCACCGGCGATCGCGGTAAGAGTGCCGAGGGCAAGGTACGCGGAGTCCTGGTTAGACTCTCTGCCCAGGTAGGCGCAGTGTTCTACAGACTTCCAGACGCCCGTTCTGGCAGTTTTCAGGCTACGCTGGCAGATTTCTTAGCTGTGCTCTGGGGAGTGCCCGCGCTGATAGAGGTCAAGGAGGTGGCACACGCTTACCGGCTTAGCTATAATAACTTCAACTCCTCACAGGTTGCCCGCCAAAGGCTTTGGAAACTGGCAGGCGCTGAGGGGTGGGTTCTTGTCTATCACAGCACCACAGGGTTGTGGAGGTGTTTAGACATAGAGGTTTTCACAGACAGGTCTGTCGGCGGGTCATGGGATTTGCGCCCTTACCCTGCTGGCAGCCTCATTGAGGTGATGCTATGCCAGTTAAAGCTGAGGTTCCCGGGTCAGGTACAAAGTTTGGAGAGTGGACTTTCCTGTTAGAAATTGCCACTGGCAGGTGGCTGTGCCGATGCTCCTGCGGGGTGGAGAGGGTTTGTGCTAGAGGCCACCTAGTCTCCGGCAACTCAGCAAGTTGCGGGCACGGCCTAGCTGAGAGGTTGAGGACACTTCATATCAAGCATGGCCTGTCTAGCTGCCGTGACCGGGTGTACAGCTGCTGGAAGAACGCCAAGAGTCGCTGCTTTGACCCTAAAAGTGCAAGGTTTGAGAGATACGGGGCTAGGGGCGTAACTATGTATGCCCCTTGGCGAACAGACTTCGAGGCTTTCAGAGCCTATGTAGGTGAGCCCCCCTCCGCGCGCCACAGTTTGGGGAGGGTTGACAACGATGGGGATTACGCGCCAGGAAATGTCGAGTGGCAGACTCCTGCAGAACAGGGGAGGAACAAAGGTAACAACAGACTGCTAACTTTTGAGGGTAAGACACAGACAATTTCTGATTGGGCCAGGGAGCGAGGGATGGCTTATGCCCTGCTCTCCGCCCGGCTAGGTAGACTGAAGTGGCCTCTTGAGAAAGCCTTACTCACTCCGGTAAGAGCCGATCGCCGACAGCCTGGACGGCAGGATTTTTGACTCTACACACTTTAAGGAACAACCATGACCCTTTACATCGCATCAGACCTCCACGTCGGAGCCGTCCGAACCGGCGGCACGACGCCCGCCTCCGCCTATGCGCTGCGCCAGTACCTGCTTCAAGGGCTGGCGCAGCTGCTGGACGAGGCTGGCAACCGGGATGTAATGATTCTGGGCGACCTCTTCGACACGCAGGCCATCAGCCTCGCAGACTTGATGAAGGCCTACCAGATCATCCTGCGCTGGAAGCTCGCTCACCCGGAAGCTCGTCTCATTCTGGTTGCTGGCAACCATGACCTGTCGAAGAACAGCGCCACGCTGTCCAGCTTTCAGTTTCTGTGCGGTCTGTTGCAGGAGCAGGACCGTGTGGTAACGGTATTCGAGCCCACCATGACGCCCTATGGCTATGTCATCCCCCACCTCGCCAACCAGGACCTGTTCGACCTGGCCCTGACCAACGTGCCGACTTGCAAGGTGCTCTTCCTGCACTGCAACTATGCCAACGAGTTTGCCCAGCACTCTGACCACTCGCTGAACATCAGCAAGGAGCAGGCTGAGGCAGCGCCTGTCGAGCGTATCGTGATCGCGCATGAGCACAACGCGCGGCGCATGCTCGGCAGCAAGGTGTGGATTCCTGGCAACCAGCTGGCCAGCTCTATCAGCGACTGCATGGAAGAAAAGAACAAGCACGTCACGCTCGTCGAGCTGGACGGCAGCGTTGTCTTTGCCGACTGGCCGCGCCCTGACTACGTCGAGCGCGGCTGGCGCGAACTGGGCGGCTCCACAGAAGCGTTCATCCGCGTGGTGGGCGACGCTGAGGCGCACGAAGCTGCTGACGTGGTGGCAGCCATCAGCCGCCTGCGTCAGACGGCCCCGGCCTTCGTCATCACGAACGCTGTGGACATCAAGAGCGACGACGCCACGGAGGAGTTCGCCGCCTCACTTGAGGAAGTGCGCTCCTTCGATGTGCTGGACGCTTTGAAGAAACTTTTGACCCCTGAAGAGGTGGCCATCATCGAAAGCCTGAAGTAGTGGTAAACTTCTAATATTGGAGATTTACCATGACTAAGGCAACAATTAAAGCAATGAAGTCTGCGCTGAAGGAGACGATCGCACGCTGCCATAACCCGCAGCACCCACAATATATTTACTACGGCGGACGTGGCATAACTGTCTGCGCTCGGTGGCGTAACAGCTTTGAGAATTTTCTAGCCGATATGGGGGTTAGGCCTGAGGGTTTGACGTTAGATCGGAGAGACAACGACAAGGGTTATGAGCCTGGAAACTGCAGGTGGGCTACTCGAGCCGAGCAGACTCGAAATCGTCGCTGTGCTGTGTTGGTTGAGTGGCAGGGGCGCACCCAGGACCTGCTATCTTGGGGCACCGAACTGGGAATAGCTCCTCGCACACTGCACGCCAGGCTCTTCAAACTTGGGTATGAGCCTGAGCTGGCGTTCACCAAACCTGTCAAGTGTGGGGCGAAGGTAGAAGGTCGGCTGTATCCTGAAAGGCGTTCTATAGCGCCAGAGAAGATTCGACGAGGGCAGGACCATGCCAATACCAGATTCTCAGCTTCAGAAGCTCGTCAGCTACGCAAAGCGTGGTTAGGCGGGGCTACCTTCTCAGCTCTCGCACGAGAGCACAACGTCACTATTACCCCCATCTCCAGTGCCTGCCAAGGTTTGGCCGCTTACAAAGGTATTCATGATTCTTCAACTTAAACTTACGTACTTCCGCCGCCACGAGTCGCTGACCCTCGATTACACGGCAGGGCTGAACGCCATCAAAGGTGCTAATGAAAGCGGGAAGAGCTCTAGCGCCGAAGCCCTAGCCTACGCCTTCTACGGTGCGCGTGCCCTGCGTGAATCTCTGGCTGACACCGTGACGTGGGGCCAGCCCGAGGGTGCACTGCGCGTCGTGGTCAATTTCGAGTTCGACGGTGTGCGCTACAACCTGTACCGCGCCAAGTCTGGCTGCGAGCTGACGTACGACGGCGGCAAGGTGACAGGCCAGTCTGATGTGACGAAGTTCATCGAGACGCTGTTCGGCGCCAACGCTGACACCGCGTCCCGCTTGATGCTGGTCGGCCAGAACGATCTGCGCGGCTCGCTCACGGCTGGCCCGACCGCCACGGTCGAGCTGATCGAACGCCTTGCAGGTTTCTCCCTACTGGATGACATCATCCAGAAGATTCAGGAGCAGCTGCCCTCCGGCCCGACGACCGTCGCCGCCTCGCGGCTGGCTGACGCTACAGCAGCGGTCGAGGCGTATGTCGCCCCTGTGGAGCCTGTGCTGGACCCGCTGCCTGCCGAGAAGCTGGCTGACCAGGAAGATGTTGTGCAGGGTATTCGCGAGACCTACACCAAAATCGACGTGGTGACGCTGCGTGCGGAAGTGGACGCTTCTATAGCGCAGGCCCGGGGTGTTGAAGCTGCTGCTGCGCGTGCAGAGACGCTGCGCAAAGAGACTGCGCATGTACCTGTGGCGCCAGAGACCTCTGAGGCTCAGATCGGTGAATGGGAAGCTACGGCACGCGATGCTGTGACCGCTGCACATCGCTGGAAGGAGTACACGAAGCCTGTACCCACCGCAGAAGCCGGTTGGGAAGGCGACGCTGCCTCGTTCGAGGCAGCATACTCAACCTTGAAGAAAGACCTGCCACAGCGCATCACGCGCCTCTCCGGTCTGGAGCAGACGCGGCGTGAAGCTCTCTTGCTGAAGATCAATGAGAAGGAGTGCGCTTTCTGCAAAAAATCGCTGGCTGACGTGCCTGAAGTGGCACAGGCCAATGCGGCGCAGGACAGCAAGGTCGAACTCCTTGATGGGCAGATAGCTTGTCTAAGGTTTGAAATCTCAACCTTGAAGGAAGACCTCGCACAGATGGATGAGCTCCAGGTTGTGGATGACCAAATCCGCCGCACGTTCTCGTCTGAGCTCTTCGACTTCAGCGACACAATGCCAACGGTGCCGGTCTGGAAAGGTGCACCGCCTGTGCAACCTGATGGCACCGATTGGGCTGCCTGGGCACGCACGGCTCGCAAAGCGTGGCAGGACTTCAACCGGGCTGTCACTGTGCGCGAAGGCAAGTTGGCAGACCTGACCGAGGCCGAGCGTCTTGCTGCCCTGCCTGTGGCTGACGTGAGCGCTCAGCGCGCGGAGCTGGAGCGGGCAACGGCCGTTCGGGCGGAGGTGACCCAGGCCGAGGCCAAGTTGGTCGACCTGCGTCACGCTGTGGCGATGGCTGAGCAGGCGTACCGCAACGCTCTGGCGCTGTACGAGAGCAACAAGGGCCTGCTGGCTGTCCTGACCGAGGCGCGCGACAAGGCGCACACCGACCTGACCGCGATCACCGTGCACAACGATCTCATCAAAAAGATTCGTGCGGCGCGGCCCGTCGTGGCAGCCACGTTGTGGGGTTCGGTGCTGGCAGCGATCAGCCACTACTTCACTGAAGTGCGTGGTGAGAAGTCGATCGTCACGCGCAGCTCGAACGGCTTCCGGGTCAACGGCCACGGCACTGCAGGCCTCTCAGGTTCGGCGCTCGACAGCCTGGGCCTGGCCATCCGCCTCGCGCTGACGAAGACGTTCTTGCCGAACATCGACTTCCTGCTGCTGGACGAGCCTGCTGCAGCCTGCACCGACGAGCGTGAGACCAACATGCTCGGTGTGGTGGTCACTGCTGGCTTTGAGCAAGTTCTGCTTGTGACGCATAGCCAAAACGCAGACGCCTTTGCGGCCAACCTCGTACAAATTTAAGGAGCAAAAATGCCATCTGATCGTGAAAATTACCTCGAAGAACAGCGCACGCTGTTCGAGTGGATACCACTCACCCGCTACCTCGAGATGTTCCCGGAGGAGACTGCTGGCGGCGTTGCCGTCCGTCGCCGCCGGGGCTTCTGGGTGGAGGGTGTGCACATTCGCAAAGCCCGGGGCATGGATACCTGGGTCAACCTGCGCAACATCAAGGCGTTGCTCGAAGAGCCTGCACCGAAAGACCGCAGCAAAGAACCTCTTACTGTAGGAGCCTCAGAATGATGAACGCAATCAAAACCAACAGCGGCCGTGACTTCGTGTTCCTGGACCCAGAGAACCATGACTACCAGATCAACGACATCGCCCACGGCCTGTCGCACCTGTGCCGCTTCAACGGCCACACGCGGCAGTTTTACTGCCCAACCCCTGACCAACGAGTGCTCACCGCTGACCTGCGATGGGTGCCTGCAGGCGACCTGGCCGTCGTACAACACCCACCAATGGCCTTCGATCGGGTCGAGGGGTGTGTCGCTTGGCAGAATCTTCAGCTGCAGCCACAGCAGCAGCGCTACTGTCTCGATGCTGGCTGTGTCGGCTGGGGTGATACGCGGCACTCACCTGTCAAGGCTGCGTAGATACATATACCGACGACAACGCCGACCAAGAAGGCGGCGACGATCGGAGTCATTTGGCAGGTCCAGTCAGAGGTGCGGCCTGGGCCAGCAGGCGGGTCTTGTCTTCGCTCTGACGCGTGGTGCCGAGCCAGAACGCGATTGCGCTGCCAGAGAACCCGCTGAGCTGACCCACCATGTAGATAATCATGTCCCGATTTGGCGTTGGGATAGGGATGAAGAACATCACTATCAACGCGCCTACAAAAGAGGACAGGATGCCGGCCGTGATGACGGCAGGCATGAAAGACTTGTTCTCTACCTGCATCTTGCGGGCGCTGTCACGGTCGGCGGCAGCGATGGCTTCCAGCGACTCGATGTTCTTGTAGCCGATCTCGATCATGTGCGCCTGAAAAGCCTGGTCGGCTATCTTCATCTCCTTGGCCTGCTCTGGAGTCATGGCCAGGACTGCGGCCTGCACAGCGTCTATCGTTTTGTCGCTCACGCCTAGCGCGTCAGCCGCTGCCTTAAGAGCCATGCCTCCGAGTGGGCCGCCAAGGGCTGTGCCTATCCACGGTGCAACGGTCTTGAGAATGTCTTTGAAGTCCATGATGTTCCTTTCAGATGTGAGTGGTGTACTCGTCCGAGGCGCAGAGCCAGTGAACGAGCGCGAGTGCTGTGAGCGCGAAAATGCCTAAACCTATGAGCACGCCTTGAGGGCCTGCAAACCACCAGCCCAGGGCCGCTGAAGCTGTGAGCGCTGCGTAAAGGAAGAGGGTGATTCTCATAGTGACATCCCTGCAAGGCCTACCAGTCGTTTGCGATCAGCAAGTCCGTTGGACCCGCCGTTCACGATGCGCGTTTGTTTCTCAATGTCACCAAGCATGCTGTCAGGCACCTTGTCTTCCCACCACAGGATGCAACCTTCCAGCGCGTACCGGGGTTGCTCCATCAGACCAGGCAGCCCTACGAGGTCTTGCCCCATCAGGTCGCCGACGAACTCGTAGTTATCTTTGAACGTCAAGCCGAGCGGGCCGCGCGCCCGGTACAGCCATCCGTCGCCAGGCTCAGTGTTGCCGTAGCGCCCGCCGTAGACCTTGTTGGCCAGGGCTTCAGGATTGCCGACGTAGCCGACAGTCGACTCGATGGTCGGAAACCGTGTAGGCCACACAACCATGAGGCGCGGGGCGCTGTAACTCATACGCTCAGACAGTTGCTCAAGCATCTCACTCTCGTGCAGAATCTGCCCAAGGAAAGCTTGTAGGTCAGCATTACCTTTGCTGAAAGTCCTGTCCGACACAACATCCTCGAACACGATGCTCCACTTCGCTGCGGTGATCGGCTTGACGCCGCAGGCGATCAGGATGTGGTTCCAGCGCTCAGCCGGCATCAGTTTCATGTAGAACCTTTCTCGTAGCGGCGACCTTGGCTGAACTGGTCGTACTGGACCTCACTCTCTAACGCCGGAGCCCATTTGGCTACAGCCGTGCTTGAGACCCCGACTCCAGTCAGTATGTGAGACCACTCGCCTTGATCAATCATGGCTTTTCCTTGCGCCCCCGGACCACAAAGTTCTCACTGTACCAAGCAATAACGTCCCTGCCTGCGTAAGCGTCCCCGTACACCCGGTATACCCCGCTGGGCAGGCTGTTATCCAATCGGCGGCGTTCTGCCGTCTCGCTGGCCGTGAATTCTTCAAGGGAGAAATTGGCGGACAGTTTCATGGTGCGTCCTTTGGTGGTTCAATGCCCAGCTTTTTTTCAGCCATGCGCTGGCCGAACGACTCAAGCCAGCCGATACCCTTTGCCCCGGCGTGACCGCTCATGCCCACGACCGCAGCCGAAAGCCACGTATTGAAGGACATGTACTCACAGAGAAAAAAGGCCATTAATCCGGCAAAGGCGCTGATTACCAGCTCACCGATGAAGGCGCTGATATTCCAGATTGGCAGCTCGCCCCGGCGAACCTTGCTCCACCAACTGGCTACCCCGCCCAGCACGGCCAGGCCCAGGAAAAAGCCGTATTCCCGCAGCGATATGTTCAGGGGGTTTCTCACGCTCAATTGCGCCCAAGCCACTGCAGGCAACAGCAAGTGCAGGCACAGCACCAGCGTTATTAAGATTCTGGTCATGCCCGGTCTTTCTATCGGTGGTTGAGTTGAACGTGTCGGCCTGATGGCGCGATCCAGTTCAAGAAATTTGCCAAGGCAATCGCCACCTCACCCCGCCAGCCGGGAACTTGCGCGAGGATGGGAAGCTCGACGGTGATCGTCAGCTTTGTGGGTAGGCGAAACATGCAAAAGCACAGAACGCAGTTGTAGAAAACGTCAAGCGGATAGCCGGGTATGCCGAACAGCTTGAACACAATCCATACCCCGCCGCGCTCATGCTGGATGTAAAGCACGTAAAGCACGAACAGACCCATAGGCGATAGCCAGAAGGCCAGCCAGGTCATTTGTCGTACCGCTTGAACTCGGTCAGCGCACTTGCCGTCGCAACAGAAACCGCCGCCGAGTACCGCGCCTTGAGAGCCGCCTTGAGGCTGACAATATCTGTCGCCTCCGTCACGCTGGAATGTTGGAGAACGTCAAGCAGTCCGTTCACCACCGCATCACAACTCAATGCTCCTGCCGTATCGCCAGCCCTACCCAGCCGCTGACCAATCCCAGCAACCCGAGCGCACATCTTTTCGCGGGTTTCAATGTAGCTGGCGACTTCTGCGGCTTTGAGACTTGCAAATGGCGGGCCTTCCGCAATTCGTGTCTGGAGATGGTCTAAAAGCTCCTGCTCCGTTATCTCCAGCCAGTCCTCCTGCTCCTTTTCGTCCGTCCGGAAGGTATCGCCGTTGGGCGCTTTGAATATTGGCATGTTTAGGCTCCGATCAATGAAAAACTGACGATGGCGGAATCATCTACCACCCCCGCAGTGTTTTCGGTCAATATGCGAAATGAAGTAGTGGTTCGGCTATCGACACTGACGACTCGCCCTGCCGTTCCGATTGCTGCCGCTGCGGTGGCAACTACGGCGTAGTTCGCCGAGGCCATGGTTACGGCGAGGTCGACTGTGTAAATGCCGCCGCCAGCGTGTCGAGTGATGCTGGTGACTTTTGAGCCTGCGGTGGGTGCGTTTGTGCCCCCGATGGTTCCGTCGAACAAGGCCCAGGCGCGGATTGTTGCTGCAAGGGGATCGTTTTGAGTCCGTTGAAACTGCACGACATTCCAGCCGTTTGCCGCACTGTTCGGATAGGCAATGCACGTATCACCCGCTACGGTGGTGATGTTTTGAGCGCCAGGGAGATTAAGGGTTGTCGCGTTGTGGGTGAGTAGCAGAGCACCAGTAAAGCGCAGAAAGCGCGGGCCGTTGTAGTTCGTGCCGAAGCTGGTAATCGTGGTCGTGCCGGTGATTTCGACGGCAAATGAATTCTGGCCGCCAATGTCGGTCGTTGTGGCTGATGCGAGAGTGACTGGAGCGCCAGCGCCGGTAGACAGCGGGTTCATGAGAATCCAGTCAGTGCCGTCGTCCATCAGAGTTGCGCGCATGCCAGCTACCAGGACGGCTGCAATTTTGGTCCCTGTGCTGCTGTACTGCTTGATGCTTTTAGCTGCGTCACCGTTCAAAGCAAGTGTGCTCAGGGCTCCTGAGTTGTCGGCGTTGATCGTCGCATCCACCAGCTTTGCACCTGACGTAGGCGGTGTCTGGGTCGCGCTGTAAGCCACACCGACGTTGGTCGTGGTAGCTGCCGTGGCAGATTGCAGCTGCACGCTCGGCAAGCCGAAGTTGCTGAGCTGGGCAATCGCAATCCAGGCCGCGTTCGCAGCATTGCGCTGGCGCAGCATGGGCGGCGTGACGCCAGTATCTGCCCAGAACTGGTAAGCGAACGTGACGGACGGTGCAGCTGCACCGCTGTTCTGGCTGACGATGGCCAGCAAGTGATTGTTCAGGTCGAGCCGGAGGGCCGCAGCCGTCTGGTTCGGAATACTGTAAGCGGCTTGGGTCATGCGGCACCTCCGCTCAGGAAATCACGCACTTTCAAACGCGTCTCGGTTGAGGCATCGCCGGCAGCAAAGCCATAAGCCGTAAAGTGCTTGCGCATCCAGGCCAGGGTCTCTGCAGGCAGGGCCACGACAGGGCTGACGGCAAGAAAGCCGAGGGCGATGGCTGTGAGTGCGCCAGAGTCTGCGTCAGCTGTCACCAGATCGGCTGCGGTTGCTGGCAAAAAGGTTTTGAGGTCTCGGTCCCAGCGCATGGTGCCCGGCTTCAGATCGCAGCCGTCAGGCAGGTGAATGTGCTCGTCGGTCAGGTCTGCCAGAGGGAACTTGTCCACCCCCTGAAAGAGACCTCGCTCGTCCAGGATGGCAACCAGTGTCATCTCAGGTGAGGTGTCAGGATTGACTTCGGTGTTGCTCATAATTGCTCCAGATTATACGGGTAGAAGTGCGTCAATACGCAGGGCGGTTACGTTAATGTTGTGCTCTGGGTTACCACTCTCAAGCACTACCTTAAATTTGATAGCGCGGCAAGTGAAGTCGCTGACAAAAAATGGTGTCCAGGCTGACCAAACTGGCGAAATGGATGGGTCGGTATCTGTGGTAGCGGCATAGAGCGTCACGTCGCAGTCGGTGATGTCAGCGCCGTCCCAGAGACCCATATCATCGACAAGTCCTGCCTTGGCGTCCCAGAGGTTGGCCACGTCAAAGCTCTGCACGGTCATCTTCGAGACAAACTTGCGCGTTGCTACTGTGCCCAGATCGATGTAGTTATCAAACAGGTAGGTGCCGGTAGAAGCCACGCCGCCTGACGAGTCCCAGAGCCCGGGAAGGTCGTCCATCATACCGACAAGGTCGTCAACCTGCGACGCTCCAGTCAGTTGAATTGTCGAGGTGGTGGAGAGAAAGACGTTGGTCTTCGCCCCAGTGAACCCAGGGTCCTGAATCGTGCTGGCTACGGTTGTGAAACCTGTGACCATACCCTCACTGGCCAGGAAACTCGCTGTACCTGTGCTGAAATGCTCGGTACTGTCAACAAACCGCGCCATGTAGGTGCCGGTCAGGAGTGGCAACGGGCCGGTGATCGCGGCGCCTGGAAATTCGTCCAGAATGACTCCATCAACCCACTGCGCGCCGGACGTAAGCTGGCTGTGGCGAATCTGGATTCGGCCACCTTGACGTACGTCCAGGTCTGGGGTCAGAAACCACGCCGCCTGCGCTGCGCCGCCCAGCTTCGTGATGGTGAAGCCGGTAACATCAGACGGTGCAGCTGACAGCCCGAAAAGTTCTTTAGTAACGATAGTGGACCAGTCACTGCTGCGCTGAAAAACATTGACCGTCGCTGCGCGAAATTCGTACAGGCCTGGAGCCATATCGTCCAGTACAAACTTCGGAATGTTCTGGTCAGATGGAGAGTTCCAGGCTGCCGAACCTAGCAGGCGCCACTGCAACTTCTGTTTCAGCGAGTAAGGGTCAACGCTGACGAAGCTCACATTGGCGCGCGACTTCACACCAGCACTGCCGGTGGTCTCATATAGCGACTCGATAATGGTCGGGCTGCCGGGTGTCTGCACCACATCAAACGCTGGGAAGTCAGTATCTGGCGCTGGGTCGTCAACAGTCTCCATGCCCGAGTTCCAGGCGTAGCTGGCAGCAGACTCTTCCTGCAGCACGAGATCAACACCGCCGTCTGGGGCCAGGGTCCAGCCGAGCACTTTGAAGTCTTTGGCATCCCAGCCCATCTGAGGGAACGTCAAACGCACAGTGTCCATCACAGCCACCCGGAAAGCTGTCAACTTGCAAGGCATCTCTACCGTAATGCCTTGACGCGAGCGTTCGAGCATGAGCTTGGCAAGTCGCTGCGCGGCTGTGCTGCTGGTGGTGTACTGCAGCGTCACATCCTTGAAGATGGGCTGGTCGGCCGTAACGCCATCCTGCACAGCATACAGCGCGTTCTTCTGCAGAGGGAAGTCGGAAGGCTCCCAGGAGTCCTGAGGGTTCACGTAAGTGCCGCGCACACCATTGAAGAGATCGCTGCGCTGAATCCGCGGGCGCACCTTCAGTGGACCCCGAAGATCGTCAGAGGTGAGCGTGACGGCGGGAGCCGTGTAAGCTCCTGCGTACATCAGGTATTTGCCACTCGACCAGATCAGATTGCCAGCCATGCTGACCAGCATAGCGTCCATGATCGAGCGAGGTGTTGAGCCCAGGTCAACCACACCGTTGCAGGTATAGCGTTTTTCAGTGGTGGTATCCAGCAGTGTGATGTCTTCATCACAGGTGTTGGCTGCCGCTACGAGTTGCACTTGACCGACCTCAGCAGCAGTTGCCTGCAGACCCTCAGCGCTAAGCAGGTAATCATTGACGCAGAGCGCCGTATTCTGGCTCCAAACCGTCAAGCCTGTGCGGGGGTCGTAAACTTTCTTGCCGCGAATGACAGCCTTGATGTTAGGTATGCCTGAAGGGTATGCGTCAGGCTGAAATAGCAGCGAGACGCGCAGGTAAGCTATACCGGTAAGCTTGTGGTTGCCGGTCCAGCCGACCCCACGGCTTACAAGGTACGTGTCTGCCGGGTCACCCGGCGTGCCGAGATGGACACCTACCTGGGCGAACCCCTGCAAGACGCCAGTAATGTTGCCTGAAGCGTCCAGCGTGCCAATCTTGGACTCGCCGAAATAAATCTCCTCAACAGCGTCAATCTCATGGCTCGCAAGAGGTACGACCATGTGCAGCAGACTGGCGGTCGAGTTGCCTGGCGGCAGTGTACGCGCAGTGCCGAAACCGTCCCAGTTATATATGTCAGGCGAGGGTGAAGTTATGTTTGCCGATGTAGTCTCGACAGCGGCAAACACCAGCGGCCCAGAAACCATCACGCGACCGTAAGCAAGTGTCCGATTCGCGACTGCTGAGCGCACGACCTGCGTACGACCTTTAACTGCGGCAGCGAAAGTAGAAGAGCTTGGGGAAGCTGTTGCACCTGAGCCGCTATCACCCCCGCCGCCGCCGCGACTTCCGCTAAGGGCTGACGAGAGAGCGTAACCGGCAATCGCTGTGGCCACCTGTGCGATACCTGCGTACGTGACCCAGGAAACGCCGACAATGGCCGAGTAAGCAAGGGCCGAACCTGCAATGGCCGTGCCGATGGCTTCCGCTGCGACAGCTATAGCTACACTGACAGGCATCAGCCAATCCTCCAGCTGCACAGGAGCCCGAAGTGGTCGAGCGGTAGGTAGTGCAACTTCTCAGGTGCAAGCACAGCGACGTGTGTGCCGACGCATATTCCCAGGTGCTCACCTCCAGCATCCTCAAACAGCATCAAGTCTCCACGCCGCGCAGAGAGCACGCCCTGAGGCTCTACATCCAGAACCTTAGAGACTGCCGCTTTGAGCGTCGGTGCGATCGACTGGATAGTGCGGTAAGCACCAACCTTATTCTTGTAGCCTGCGAACTGTGGCCAGAAGTCCTTACCAGTAACGGCTCCAATGCAGGCACAGGAAAAGCGCAGGCAATCATGCTCCCCAAGCACATAAGCCTGAGGACCTGCCAAAGCAATTTGCTCAGCAAGGTTTTCAGGCCAGCTCTCTACACGTTTCAAGCTCCCCATAGCAGCTCCTTCTCGACCATAGCTGGTACAAAGTCCAGACCCTGGTCCGTTGGGTCAGTCAATTTTTGATCTTCAGAGTTGTAGCGCCGAATGCGTGGTCGGTCCCAGTCAGCTAGACGGCTTTCAGCCGTCACACTGATAGCCGCGGTCTCCCCGATCTCCACGTCCATCACGTCCAGCCGGCCGCTGAAAATCAGAACAGGGTCAGGTATAAGCGCGTAGTTCTCGTCAAGTGGGGCAAGCCACACGTTGCAGGGGCGGCCCTGGTACTGTTGACCGACAGCTATGGATATGTTGGCACTCTCCAGCCCGGTAATCGTGAACGTCAGCCCACGCGCCTCAAGGGTAGAGCCCTCAGAGACCGGCTCGATGCTGCCGAGCTTGCCTGCGCCGAGCCACTCATACCCGTTCCAGAGCAGAGGGACCGCACTGGTGTTCAGCCGCAGGAAGCCTGACGGGAAGCTCATCTCGACAAACACGACTGCACGCACCTGACCATCAGCAAGTGCTTCCTCCCCTGCCGGGGTGATCGTCCGGCCGCTCATGCGAAAGCCTCCACGGCAGAGAGTGTGATGTCAGTAAGGATTGGAGCGCGTGTAGTCCAGGCTGCCTCGTCGGCTTCCATGCGAAAGACTGCAGTCGGCATGAGGGTTGTAACTGCTGAAGCGTTGTCAGGTGAACGCCGCAGAGGAGGCTCGAACACCAAGGTTGCGTTGCCAGAGCTGTCACTTGCGGCGTCCTGCACAACTATCTTCAGCTCATCGTTCACGCTGAAATAGTCACCGGCGAGCATGATGCCTGCAGTGCTGGCTGTCCAGCCACCTGTAAACAGAGATGTGCCTGTCTGAGAGGCGCCAGCCACGACAGGTGCGCCTGTAGCTGCGCCGCGCGGCGTCGGCCGGCCCAGGTTCCACATGTAGAACCGGCCAGCACTCCCACGTAGACGCACGAGAAAGGCCTGATACAGCGCTGCGTCAACCTCATCCATCAGCTCGATGGTGAAGTTGAAACGCCAGCGCGCACCCGGCATCTCTACAGTCTGCACCGTCTTATTCAGAGGTGAGATGAATGTCTGAGTGTTGGACATCAGCGACCAGTCGACTGCCTCAGGCAGACGGCTGATAGCAGGGAATGTAAGTATGCTCATCGGATAAGTGCTCCACCGCGACGTTGGTTCTCCTGCACAGCACGCAGGGTCTCTGCCTTGTTGCGCTGAAGCATTTGGTTGATCTGGCCACGATCGGTCGAGCCGTCAATGCGAATGTGCTGCGTGATGTTGACCGGGCTGCCGCCGCCGAACGTGTCGCTGTTATTCCACTTTGCAGGCACGATAGCCTCACCTTCGTGAATTTGAGCGATCATGTCGCGAGGCACATAGGGTGTACCAACGTCGAGTGACGGCACGAGGAAGGAGGACAGCCCTTCCAGGGTGCCTCCCCCTCCGGTATCTTGCAGAGGACCGACGAATGCGTTGGTAGGTGTGCTACCGCCGCCAAGACCGAGCATGCCGCCAATACCTCCGATGCCCAGGGCACTCTTCGCAAGGCCTGAACCCAGGCCGCCGAGCATGCCGCCAGGGCCAGTAATCGAATCGAGCAAGCCGTTGAGCATGATGGTGAACGGCTTCTGGATGAGCTGCTGGCGCAGGTAGTCAGCGAGGCTCTTGGCAGACAGCTTGCCGCCGTTGAAGATACCTTCGCTGATCGACTCGGCAACGCTCGAGACTATCTCGCGACGCTTGCTGTCGATGACCTTCGTGTAGGCATAACCTTCAGCCTGCGCAGCGGCAGAAGCTGACCGGCGACGAGCCTCTTCGCGCTGGCCTTTAAGCAGCTCAACTTCACGCTTGGCCTGCTCAGCGGCCTTGTTCAAGCGGCCTACTTCACCATCGTCAGAGGGCAGGCCGAGCTGAGCAAGGTCGTCCTGTGCCTGTTTGAGAGCCTCCAAGGTCTCGGTCGCTTTGATGTACTGCTTGTCGAGGGGGAGGATGAACTCCTCATGGCGCGAGGTGGCTTCAATACCTGCCTGGGCAGCGGCAGCTTCGGCAGCGTTCATGCCGAGCAGCCGCTTCTGCAGCTCTTCCTCTTTAGCCAGCTTCGCCAGCTTCACATCTTCAGCGCGCCAGTAATCGGCGAATTCTTCCTTCAGCTTTGCAGCGTGCTCGCTTGATGTGATAGTGGCCCGGCGTTCAGCCTGGGCGACGGCATCGGTGGTCGTCTCCATCTTCTCATTGAGGGCAGACTTTGCCTTGGCATAGTTGTCATCAAGATCGGCAAGTTGTTTTGACCGGTCAGCGCCCGAGTAGAACTTTGAGTCAGGCTTCGCGCTGATTTCTCTCTTTGCCTTTTCGTAAGCAGCCTCGTCACGCGCACGCTGGCCAGCGAATACTTCATTGGCTTTGGTCTCACGCTCATTCAGAATTCGAGCAAGGATTGCGCTGTGCTGGCCCTCAGAGACCAACTTGGCTTTGAGGCGGTCGTCGTTGAGCTGCACGTCCTGGTCGTACGTACGCTTGATCTCTTTGAGCTGGTTGTCGTACAGCTTCGTGTAATTGTTGAACGGGTCTGCGTCCGCGCCTGGCACGTGAGGGCCGATGCCGCCAGCTTTCTTGTAATCTTCAGCACCACTTGCTGTACCGGCCTGCCGCGTTGCCGCCTCAGCCTTCTCACGAGCTTTGATGAGTTCAGCTTCGATACTGACTTCCTGCTTGGCGATCTGCAGGGTCATCATGGCTGCGTCGCGCAGGTCTTTCTGACGCTCGACTTCAGTCTGGGCATTGCGGACAAGATTTTCCCGTCGCGCCTTTGTGGCAGGGTCAGTGGTGTCGTTGGCCAGTTTCTTCAGACGGTCGACTTCAGACTCAGCGTTGGTGACCCCCAGGCTGGCGTTGTCACGGTAAGCCGATGCTTTTTTGCGCTGCTTCAGGTCTTCCAGCGTAATACCCAAAGCCACCGCCTCGTTAATCTCTCGCAGGCGGTCACGCTCAGACCTCAGGGACTCCAGCAGCGCCTTATTGTCAGTCATGGCGGTCGAGGCTACAGCGGCCTTACCTGCCCAGATGTTGTAAAGCTCCCACGCAGCCCAGAGAGCGGTGACCCAGGGAACTATACGGCTGACCCAGGCCAGCACGCCGGTCAGCATGCCAACGATTTTTGCGCCGCCAGAGAGTGCAGCAACCTGCGAAGCTGCGCCGATCTCTGCCCCGCGAGTCTTAGCCAGCGTGAGCGCATCTTCTGCGCGCGCTGCGGCATAGGTCGCAGCGGCGTTGCCTGCAAGAGCGTTCGTGGCAGCGAGGACGCGCACAGTGAAACCCTCCATCAGGGAGGCTGTCAAACCAACAACCTTCAGAGCCACATAGCCCCCGGCGACAAGAGTGATGGTGTTCAGGTGTTCAGCAAAGAACACCGTCAGGCCACCTACCAGACGGCCGATAGTCTGCAACGCAGTCTTGAACTCATCAGAGTTAAAGGCTGTACGCATACGTTCGGAGATGTCCAGGATGTAAGGCTGCAGTCCGTCGAAACTCTCAACAAGTGCTGCTTGCAGTGAGGCCATGACCGATTTCATCTGATTCAGCGGCGTGAGCGCCAGCTGAGCAGATGAGGTGGCCATGAAACCGGCAGCGTTCTGAATCTTCAGCTGAATCTCGGCCAGGTAGCTCTCAGCAGTGGAGCCAGTCTCTTTGGCTTTGGCACGCAGAGCGTCCAGGACCGCGAAAGCTTCCTTACCGCCACGCTCTGAGAACACGTCCGACAACAGGCGCGTCTGCGCAGTTGGGTTGAACCTGGCAAGTCCTGCGTTGAGCTGGCCGAAGATGTCGGCCAGAGCCTTCACCTTACCGGTGGTCGGGTCAACGGCTTCGACACCCAAAGTCTTCAGAGCGTTCTGCACCTTGGGCGTACGGCCCATGATGTCGGTGTACATGTTGCGCAGCGATGTGCCAGCAGCAGAACCCTGTACACCGATGTTCGACAGCAACGCAAGGCCTACGCCGACATCTTCGAGCGACGCGCCGTAGAGGGAGTTGACGACCGATGCTGCCCTGAAAGACTCGCCGATCGACTCGACGGAGGCCTTCGACACGGCAGCAGTCTTTGAGATCACGTCGCCGACATAGTTGTAGCCAGTGGCGCTGACTTTGAAGGCCGTCGCTACGGTCGTCATCACGTCGGCAGCTGTCTTGATGGACGTAGTGCCAGCAACAGCAAAGTTCAGCACGTCCTTGATGGACGAAGACACCTCAGCGGCATTCAGGCCGGCCAGGGACAGAGTCTTCATGGCCTCGGCAACTTCCCGGGGGCCGAATGGTCCGGTACGTGCCAGTGTCAGCATCTGCTCGTTCAGGTGAGCAACACTGCCTGCGCTCTCTTCAGAAAGCACCTGGATGGTCTCAAAGGTGTGCTGCACTTCAGCACCCATCTTCACCATCTGCACAAGCGAATTTGAGATCGCTGCACCGGCCAGCAGCGGAACAACACTGCCCCAGGTCAGCCACAACGCACCGAAGCCGGAGGCAAGGCCTCGAACAGCTGAGTGTGCGTCGTTGGACTGCAGTGTGAACTTGCCCAGGGACGAGGTCAGGCTCGGCAGCTTGGCTGCGTCAGGCGGCAGGATAGGCGTCTTGCTCAGCTTGTCGGCGGCAGCGTACGCTTCCTTCATGTCGGAGGCAGCGGAAGCGCCAGACCTTCCGTAGTTCTGGAGGCCCAGCAAGGTTTGCGGGCTGATGTTGGACGCGCTGGCGTTGCGCAGCGCGGCGATATTATTGGTCCCGGTATCCAGGTTTGAGAATGGCAATGTCCTGCGAGCTGCGGAGAGAGCCTCTGAACCCTGCGCTCCGCCCCGCTTGAACATAAGAGCTTGCGCTTCGATGCGAGCAGTTTCAGCCGTCGCTGCGGCTACCTTAATGGCGTTGGCTTCGCGTACCCCTGCAAACTCAAGGGCAGCAGCCAAGAACTCTGCCCCTAACCTGACTTGCGCTTCCTGCGCGACGATGCCTGCCTTCATCTCTGCCAGCAGCGCCTGGCTACCAGCTTTGAGGACACCGCCGTTCTGGCGAGTACGCTCAGCTAGTCGGCGATCGTAGTCTGCGTACGCACGCAGGACTTTGTCGAGATCAGATTTGAGTTTGGTGGCTGCACCTTCAAGGCCTGAGGCCGTGCCGGCGGCAGTGCCTTTGAGCTGCTCGAGTGAGCGTGCGACAGTGTCAAGGCTTGAAGTGGCTGGAAGCCGCTTCATCGACGCTGTAAGCTGGTCGAGCGCAGAGGTCAGTCGCTCAACAGGAGCAACTGAGCCTACATTTACACCAACTTGAATATCTGACACTGAGGCACGCTCCTTGAGTGCCTCAGTTTATCACGCAGATGGTGCTGACAAATTTGTCTTCTTGGCTCTTCGCTCTGCTATTTTCAAATCCAGCCATGCGTGATCGAACAGATGCACTGCGTCAGCTATCACCGAAATCTCACATCTAGGTACTGCGTACAGATCACAGTAGGCAAGTATGTCAGCTGGGCCGAGCTGCAAGGGGTCGCCATTGCTGTAGCGCCTTCCTGACTCGACCTCTCTGAAGATCATGTACTGGACCTGGAGATGCCCGTCAAGGTTTGGCCGGTCGCGCAGAGCTGGGGGCATCATGCCGGACATTTCTGCGATTTCTCGCAGGTGCTCGACCTGATGCCCCCACTTAGTCTGCCACGCCAGGAAGGCCTTTACTTTCCCGCGTCTTCCTCGTCCTGCACCAGTTTGAACTTGCTCATATCTTCAGACTGTTCGGTAACCCAGCGAGCGAAGTCCTTGTGAGCAAGCAGTTTGGCTGCCTTTTCAGGGGTGTAGTCGCCGATCAGGTCGCCCTTGTACGCCAGTGGGCCTTTCCAGCCCAGCAGGATGTTCTCGGACATGGTCTTCAGGTTGATCTCTTCAGCTTTCGCTTCAGCGGTCGGGCCTTTGACCTCCAGAATCCGGCGGTTGGCGGTGTACAGCTTCATGAAGCTGCGGCCGAATTTCTTGTTGCCAGCACGGGCGATCAGGAAAGAAACGTCGCTGCTGTACTCCACCCAGACGCCGTCAGTCTCAGTGGTGGCGTTGGTTGCGAACTCGTTAAAGATGTCAACTGTCATGTGTATGCCCTGTCAAAATTGATGAAGTAAGAATCATACCGTAGTTGGATACACATTGACTATATCTTTTCGAGATTTTGTGGTGCGCAGGTCAGTGGGTTTAGGGTGCCAACCGACACGCTGTAAAGGGAGCTCAACGGCAAGTTCGACCGACATGCCCCTGTTGAGCCTTCCGCGCAGTGTGCCGATGGTCACGCCATGTGTGGCGGCTTTAGCTGCCAGTTCTTGAATAGTCAGCCTCTGTCCGGCATAGAGGTAGCGCAAAGATTTTCGGGTATTGACGTTCTGTGTTGCTACAGTCGCCCAGACACAGTTCTCAGGGCTGTAGTTGCCATTCGTATCTTTGCGCTCCAGCGTCCGGCCTTCAGGCCGCTCTCCCATGTCAGAGACGAATTGGGCAAAGCTGCCCCAGGCAGAACAAATACTTATACCCCGCCCACCGTAATACTCCCAGGCAGCGCTGTTAGGGCTATAGCAGCGTTTGCGCATGTCTGCCCAGGTCTGGTAGAGCGGGTGCTCTCGCATGCCGTGGGTTGTCAGCATCTTCTGCATAGTGGTTTTACGCCGGCAGCCGCATGAGGTCGTGTTGCCGCTTCGTATGGCGCCTTTCACAGCTGAAAGCTCTGTGCCGCAGCTGCAACGAACCTTCAGGTTGCCGCCGTCCTCTTCGAGCACCGTCAGCTGGCCAAACACTTCACCAATGACAACAGGGATTTTCCGCATGTAAGCTCCAAAAAGAAAAGGCCTGCAGCAATTCGCTGCAGGCCTGATCTTAACAGAATTACGTACTAAACTGCCGCCGCGCCGACGCGGTCGATGAAGATCGCTTTCTGCAGGGTGGCATCAGCGTTGCCGCTGTCGCGCAGACCCATGAAATTCATGGTCAGCATCATGTCCTGGTCTTTGCCGGAGGCGTTGGTCTTCAGCTGGCTGAAGATAACCTTCGGCAGCGTGAAGATGTAGCCGTTGCCGGAGTTGTCGACGCTGGAGAAGATGATCGAGCTGGCGGTGTTGTTGACGAACTTGTCGTACAGCGCACCGTCAGCCAGATAGATTTCCATCTCGCCGCTGATCTTGATGGTGCCAGAGCCGATACCGACTGAGCCCAGAGTGCCGATGCCCGACTGTGCGCGCAGCGTGTTGTCGAAATCGAACTTCACAGACTTCACGAACGTGCCGGTCAGAGGAGCGCCGCCTTCCCAGATCACCACAGTTGAGCCGGCGACACCTGAGTGAATGTCGTAAGCGTACGAGGCAGTAGGGGAAGCTGGCAGCTGCGAGGTGGTCGCAGCACGGATAGCCTGCTTACCCATGAAGTCGAAGCTGATGCCAGACAGAGCACCAGACGACTCCTCGATCGACATCTTGCTCGGCGTCATGCCGGTGTAGTTGAAGAACTGAGGAATCGTAGCGTCAGGCAGGCCGCGCTCGATAGAGAAGCTGGTCTGGGTCGTACCGTGCGTCAGGCGGCTGGTAGCGATGGTCGCGCCAACTACAGTACCGGCATTGGCCACAAGTGGGGTGCTCACATCGACAGTCAGCACAGTGGTCGTGCAGGCCACGGAGGCAGAGGTGCGCAGAATCTTGCCGTCGTTGTTCGCATCGCCAGGCGCGTTCAGCTTGAACCACTGGCCCTTCTTCAGGTTGGCCCAGCTCGAAGAGCCAGAAGTCGCAACAGAAGCGGTGATGCTGGAGGTCGTGATGCCGCCAGCAGTCGTGGTAAACACAGCGCCAACACCGGCCGTGCCGAACACCGTAAAGGTGGACTGCAGAGTAGCAGCCATCAGGATGTCCCATTCCTGATACGAGATTTCACCCGAGATGCCGCCACTGGCAGAAGCCGCGGTCGGCGTCACAGACGAGATCGTACGCGTCGGATTGATTTCCTTGCTCTCGGTCTTGGTGATCTGGTAGTCCAGAGTTTCGCCGGTCATGCGCAGAGCGCGAGTGTTGCCAGAGACTGGAGTCACGCCAAAGGTGACTTCAGGAACGTAGAGCAGGGATACAGCTGAGCTGGATGCGAGAGACATATGGGGGTACTCCGATGTGGTGAGTATGTTTAACTTGCACTATAAGCGCCAACGCTTGCGTTCCAGCGTGGCGCCAAGTTGGTTAGCCAGAACTGTCAGTACAGCCCTACAGCTCTGTCAGCTTGGGTAATCGTCAGTCCAGAACGGAATGGCGACGCCGTAGCCAACAAGGTTTCGTTGCTGGTCCGTCACTTTCGCAAGTGGGATGGCCGCACGCGTGCGTAGGGGTGGGATGCTATTGGTCATCTGCAGCGCTGGGTAGAACCATTGCAGCAGGTCGTCACACTCCTTGCGGCCGGCACCAGCTTTCACCCAGGCCGTCAGCCGGATGGCGCCCAGCATGCGATGAATGGGCTTAGCCGACAGGTCAGCCTGGTAGCCGTCCCGGTAGTCGAGCTCAACCTGCAGCCAGGGCTTTACATGTTTGGCAGGGTCAATGGTGACGCGGTTGTCATACTCGAGTGTGGGCGGGCCGCCTGGAAAGGAGGTTCGCAGGGCTTCAAGTTTTGTGGCCAGCGCTGTGCGTGTTGCTTCAAAGGTCACGGATGGCTTTCTGGACAGCTGCGCCGCCGAGTTGATATTTGAGAGAGATGACGGAAGCCATGACAACGCCGTCGTTGGTCAGGTTTACCGACCGAAGCGGCTGGCCATTAGACCCCTTGCCGGCCTCAACTTCATCAGCGTAAGGCGCAGTGTTGATTATCTTGATCTTGCTGTTCCAGCGGGCGCTGTCGAGCTTGAACAGCTCACTCTCGAGCGCCTGCGCCACAGCCGGATTATCGCCACGCTTGTAGGGGTTCTTCGTACGCACGCCGTAAGACGGATTCTGCCGGTAGTTGGCCGTCCAGGGCCCAAAGGCAATGCGCCAGTTCAGCACCAGATTGCCGCTGTACTGCGGTGTGTTCTGGACAAGGTCTGTAAACACGGCAGCGGCGACCGCCCGCACGCCGGCCGTTATCTTGCCCAGCACGCGCAGCTTTTGACGCTCGATATCGTCAATCAGCGCCTGTATGTTGTTGATCTGGATGGCGGCCATCACAGCCCCCGGATATGCAGGTTCCAGGCGTCCTGATTGGCAAGTGCCGCCTCGATACGCCAGGTGCGGCCGGCGGTCGTCACCTGCTGGCCAACCGCAGGCGTAACCGCGCTCTGGGCAACAACCAGCGTCTGGTCGCCCGGGAGCATCTTGGGGCTGGAAGGGTGCAGGTACTGGTAGACCATGTAGCTGTCCATCAAAAGCCCGGTCGTTGTCACGCTACTGCCAGTGAATGCGTCGGCAGTCGGGTCGTAAACACTGCCGGCGAATACGGCTGAGGCAGGCACGTAATCGACCTGATCGGCCTCTGTGACGATGTAGCCTTCGAGAATCTGGTGGGTGCTGCGTGAGAAGTATAGCGTCGAGCCTGAACGCAGATAGGTACCCTTGAGCACAGGCTCATTGGCACCGAAGCTGATCTCCCAGAACGGGGCGTACTGCGCGTCAGTCTGCGTGTTGACCGTGTCCTTGAGGTACTCTTTCTGGCCGTAGGCAAGTGTGCCGGATGCCTCCAGTGCGGCCTGCCCGGGGGTCAGTATGGCGAACGAGTCGGTCGCCTTTTTGACAGCGATGTTGGCGCGCAGGGCGATGCCCTGCAGGCCATCCAGAATCATGTCGCCCATCAGCCATGTCTCGCCGAGCCAGGACGCCGCGCGACGCGCTGGCAGGACGGTCCCCGGGGCGACGGAGATGATGCGGCGCTTCGAGATGGAGCCGTCCGGCTGCCGGTCGAGCGAGGACGACAGCTGGGCGTAAAACAGGGACGCGCCAGTGTACGCATCCGTGACCGGGATGTCGTTGAAGTAGTTGGCGGCTTGAGCCAGGTCCATCGGTTACGTCCCTGTGACAGGGTCGGCACCGGCAGAGACGACCATGTAATTGCGTGCAGTGCCTGACACAGCAACCGCGCCGCCAGTGGCGGCGTAGGCTGCGATCAGCTTCGTGCGGATGGTGCTGTAGTTGATGGCCAACGCCTCTTTCATACCGGCGTAGGCGTCGACAAACCTCTCCACCGCGGCCTTACCGTCAGTGATCTTTTTCGGGCTGAACATGGATAGGGAACCGGCCAGCGTCTTACTTACAGATAGTGCGCTAAACAGCTTGGTCAGGTTCACAAATCGCTGCTGCGCAGCCGTCAGGTCTCCCTGAGGCAAGGCGGCGATGGCGAGATAGTCGGCCTCGAGTGTATCACCCATCTCGAGAAGCTCTTCGCTGAGGCCCGTCTCATACATATCGAGCAGCAGCACTGAGTTATCGAGCTCTTTCGGGCTTACGCCCAGGCAAGCTCGAACATCATCGGGGCTGGTGAAGTCTGAGAGGGCCATGCGTGATTACCGATTCTTCTTCGAGGAGCCGCCGGCCAGAGTGGGAATGGTCAACTCGGTCACGTCCTTCACGACAACGCCGGCCTCAGCCTTGGCCATCGGGTCGACGGGCTCCTCAGGCGCCTCAGGAGTCTCAGGCACCTCAGGGGTCTCAGGCACCTCAGGCTTCTCACCGCTGGTAGGGTCTTCAACCTTGATGATGATCGCGCTCATGGCCTCAAGCCAGGCCGTAGGTGTTGCGCGCGTGGGCAGCTGGGGGACAAACGAGGTGCCGGATTCAGGGTCATGAAACTGGAACTGGCCGATGTTCTTGAACCACTCGCCATTGGCGTCGGAAATTTGCACGTTCTGCATGGAAGTTACCTGTTGAAGTTGTGACAGACAATTGTATGAGGCGTGTCGCCGGATAGGACTGACACATCCAGTGAAAAAGGCCTCCCGGGGGAGGCCTTTTTGAGAGGGCAATCAGCTGTTAGGCTATCGTCAGCACGTCGAACGGGCTGAGGTCGGTGTCGCCGAACATGCGGTACACATCCTCAGACCAGTGCATGACCATCGCTTCCGAACGGCGCAGTGCGAACTGCTCGCTGGCGGTGTAGGCGGCAGCGGTGTTGCTGACGCGAACGATGCCTTTGGTGGAGTCCATCGCCCAGACAGTGTTGGCTGGCACTGGGCCACCGTCAGCTGCTGAATCAACGATGAACCACTTCACGTCGCCGCCAAAGGTGACGTTGGCAGCGATTGCCTGGGGGTCGATACGAGCCAGGGTTGGATCGTAGTTGTTCGAGCCAGGACGACCGGTGCGGCCTTCGACCTTCAGGTAAGTGTCGATGTCGCCCATCACATGGGTGATCTTGCGTTTCTTGCGGTTGCGCGCCAGGAACTTGACCCAGGACTTGTGCGTCACGACGCCGCCGGTGGCAGCTGCGTCCAGAGAGGTCGTGGTCACAGCAGACACTGCGCCGGTATTCAGGTCGGAGTCACCGCTGAAGATGTTGGCGAGGTAAGCGTAAACACGGCTGTCTTTCTCGATCATCAGGAAGCGGCCCAGGGTCAGGGCGACCAGATCGAGCGTGGTAGCACGCAGAGCCTGGTTGCTGAACTCGAGACCGATACCGTAGGTCGGGATGGAACGCTGGCGCTCGCTGGTCGCGAAGCGAATCATGGTTGGCGGCTCGCTGAATTGCGAGATACGCTGGGCCTTGACCGACTCAGGACCGCCCTGACCACCGTAGCTGATGACAGGCTGGATGAAGTTCTCGTTGCCGATGGCAAGTTCTGCAGCGACCATGTCGTTGAACACGACGGTGTCGGTTGCGTAATCCTTCAGCACCTTGTCTTCAACCATCGCAACGATGGCTGCAGGGAACAGGATGCGCGAAGACTGGCCGAACGGGGAGCCCTGGTCCTTGGGGTTGGCTGCAGCGCCCAGCGAGGACTTGCCGTCCAGCACTTCAGCGACCGAGCTGGCACGAATACCCAGCGGATTCTTGCTCGGCAGAGCAAGGCCGTCAGATGCCAGGATTTGCTGGAACGCCGTGCCCAGCGAAGCGTCAGCCTCGGGGTACTTGCGGTTCAGGTAGTGCTCGACCGACATGTTCGCGTCGAAGGCTTCGCGATACACCTCGGGGGTGATAGCAGCCTGGACGATGGCACCGGCTTTGTCGTAGAAATGTGACATGAGATTTAGCTCCTTGTTTCAGTCGGTTGTTGGGTTACAGGACACGCTTGATGACGGCGGAAGTGCCGACAGCGCCAGTGCCAGCCGTGCCCAGAGACACAACACGCCACTTGTAGTTCAGGGTAGTGCCGGCACCGGTGGCCTTGCACACTTTCGGGTAGACGGTCATCGCGGTGCCGCGAGCAACCACAGTGCCGGTCACAACGTAGTCGCCGATCGCCACAGTGCCGGTGCCAGGAGTTGCCTGAATACCGTCCAGGGTCACATTGAATTGGCCCTCTTCGACGATGCCGCCGACGGAGAAACCGCCGGAGGGTGCCGACTCAACAGAGCTGATGAAGCCTTCGATCTCATCGCCGGCCGCGGTCAGGTTGTACTGCGATTCGGCAGCAAGTTTGACCGGCTTGCCGACATCAACGTCAGCGTAGCGATTGGCCGCACCGGTAACACCGAGGCGAACAGTCATGGCCACAGCCATTGGGGCGGTGGGGGCGATGTAGTGCAGTTTAGACATGAGGGGACTCCTTGATGATCGGGTTTATGCTTTTGCGGTTTTGCCGAGGCGGGCCAGGAACTCTGGGTCGATGGCCTTGGCAGCGACAGGTGCGTCTTCAGCAGAGGTAGCTGCAACGCCACCAATCTTGAAAGCAGCCTGGAAGGCATCAGCACAGCGTTTGTGTTCGGCAAGCAGGGCTTCACCCGCAAGCGTCGAGACGCCTTCAGCGGGCTGGTTCAGCGCAATCTTCATGGTGGCCAGGGATTTGCGAACCACTTCGGTCATGCCGTCAGAGGTTGCAGACATCTCGGTCACGCGAGCTTCAGCGATGGTCAGCGCGTTCTGGGCGGTGGCCAGCGAGGTGCGGGTGTCAGCCAGCTCGCCGCGCAGGAAGTCAGCGACTGCTTGCGTAGCAGGGGTTGCGGCGGAAGCGGCAGCAAGTCGGGTAGCCTCGGCTTCTGCCAGAGCTTTGGCTTCAGGCGTGTTGGCTGCAGCCTCAGCGGCGAGGCGGGTAGCTTCGGCGGCTTCCAGGCGCAGGGTCTCTGCAGCTTGCTCTTCAGCCGTCAGCTCGACGGCGGTTACGCCTTCCAGGACAATGCCAGCTGCGATTGCGGCTTGCAGTTGTTCTGGCTTGAGTGTGACTTTCATGTGTTTTCCTTGTTCAGGGTTTTCGCTATTGTGCGTCATATCTGCACGCAAACTTGCAGCACGTTGGCCACTCTTGTTTGTCTTGTCAGTGAGCGCTGACAACGCAGATTCGTAATTGCCCACGCGATCAACCAGCCCTACATCGACTGCGCGCTGACCCAGGAAGACCCGGCCTTTGCCCATGTTCGCTTCGACTTTCTCAGGTGTGCTGTTACGCATCTTGGCGATGTGCGCAACAAAGGTGGTGTTGATGTCATTGACCTGTGACTGCATCTCAGCCGCAGCTTTCTCAGCAAGAGGTTCGACTGCGGAGCCTAGGCCCTTCCACTCTCCAGAGCGGATGATGGTCGCCTTGACGCCCATCTGCTTGAGCGCTTCACTACGCTCGACGTGCATCTGCAGCGCACCGATGGAACCGGCCAGAGTCGTGTCCGTGATGGTCAGCGTCTTGCCGATAGCGCCCAGCCAGTAGGCTGCACTGCCCATCGAGCCGTCGGCATAGGTATGAATTGGCTTGACGGCACCAGCCATCTTGATGAAATCGCCCAGGTCCGACAGGCCGGAAACCTGGCCACCACCGGAGTTGATGTCAAGCAGTATGTTTTTGATGTTTTGGTCAGTGAGCGCTTCAGCAATCGCACCGCGAATGTCGTTGTAGCCGATCACACCAAACATGCGCATGAAGCCGGCCGAGCCGTTCACCAGCGAGCCGTTGATGGTGATGACAGCTGTGTTTCCAGCACTGTGCCAGACAGGGTCGAGCTCGAAGTCGGCCAGCAGCTTGCCGGAAGCCTGGAGATTGGTCGCGTGCATCTGCGCATCGATGGCGCACTGCAGGGAGTCTTCCGTGCCGCACCAGATTTTTTCGCTCTCAAATTTCATAAGTTGCCTTCAGGTTATTTGTTGCCACCAGCTGGCGACTTGGGTTTTTTCGGAGCGGTCGAGTTTTGCGACTTGTCGAGCGCACTGGTGTTGCTGGTCGGATTTCCGACATCGGGTTTGACCACTGTAAACATGGTGCCGGTCTTTGGCGTATAGCCTGCAGGCAGAACGGCGTTGCCGGTCAGCATGACAGCAGCTTCATCGTCAGTCAGCATGCCTAGGCTCAGCAGCTCAAGCACCCGGGACTGCTCCATGCTCTTGAAGGCAGCAAGTTCTGCGGCCGGCCGCAGGTCGATCGGCGCGTAGGCGAACTCGACATAGCAGTCCTGACCCATCAGGCGCACGGCAAGTGTCATCGCCCGGCTGTACATCTCGTTAAGTTTGACGCGCAGAATGTCCGCACTCTTCGTGAAGAGGAGCGCTTCGGTGGAGCTGGCGTTTCCAGTGGAGGCGTGACCGAGCATAACGGGCAGCGCCTTGGCACCAGTCGTCAACTTGGCGTTGAGCAACTCCTGCACAGCGGTGAGCGTGTCACCGACGTTGCCCGGGCCTTCGCTCGTCAGGTAGCTGTACTTAACCGAGTCAAACCCGACCAGCGCGTCAGACGGCTCCAGGTCGTTGATCGCAGTCGTCAGCGAGCTTATGAGCGTGTTCATGAACACGGCATACTTCTCAGGGTCGTTCAGAATCTCAGGCGGCACGGACTTTTTGACCTGCTCTTCGAGCATGGTGACGACCAGCCGGGGCTGAATCGCGCGCTGCATAGAGCGGCGCAGATCGTTCAGGAACTGGCTGTCGGCAAGGATTGGCTGGATAGCCGCCTCGAACATCGAGCTGGCGTAAGGCGTCAGCAAGTCCTGGTCGATGCTGGCGTAGAAGAACGTCGGCACATCCAGGTCGATCTCGACGCCGCCGATGAGCTGGACTGGGCGCAGGCCCACGTCGTCTTCGTACAGGCGCAGCTTAGTGGTGCTGATCGGGAAAAGGCGGCTCGGCAGCCGAGCCTTGTCCAGGACCAGCTCCATCGAGCAGGCACCGTAATACATCAGCTCCAGTCCCAGACTTTCGCTGAGCGACTGCAGGGAGCCGTAGCTGTTGAATCCCAGGGTGTAGTCAGGCACAAGGGTGAAGCGGCGCAGCAGCTGCGCGGCAAGGTTTGTGGCCTCGGGGTTGATCGTACCGTCCATGTTGCGACCGACCATCGTATAGTTGCCGGTGATGGCGGTGCGCAGGTAGGAGTGAGCGACTGAAGAGAGGTCAGGACTGGAGCGCGCCAGATCACGAATGACCGCAGCGGTCGTCGCGCCAGTGCGGTAAGTCGGGACGATGTCCGTGTTAGCCAGGTTGCGCTCGGTGCGCAGCAGAGCCGACTCGAGCGGGCTGATCTGAGTGCGGTAACTGGGGACAGCCTGCTGCTTGTTCGGGACTTTTGGCGGCGGGTCAGAAGGGATTGCACCCTTGCCGCTGCTTGGCGCAGAAGCCTTGGCTTCCAGACCGGGGCGCTTGAATACGCCTCGTACTGTTTTGGTGATTGCGCCGAAGATGTTCATCCTGGCAGTGTACCCTCGATGGTGTCGAATGTTACTGACAGAATATGCGAAAACACCACCGTGAAGGTGGTGTGAAAATACCGCTGTAAAGCGGTATATGGTAAATACCGCTTTACAGCGGTAAGGGCGCCGCCCTTGAGGATTAGTCCAATGAGCCAGCGGCTCCAGGTACAGTCCTCAAGGGTATTGCCGAAACTTAAGTGTCCATCAGGGCGGAATCTTCGACGACAGCGAACACTTCACCCTCACGCACGAAAATCTCGCGCGGATTGCCTCTGTGCGACTGCCCGGTGTACTTGCCGAACAGCACACGATCACCCACTTTAAGGTATTCGGTATCAGGCCCTGTTGCCATCACGATACCTTGATCGGTGATGTTCGTGGCATCAGGTGCAAGAACTATGCCAGATGCGGTCGCTTCCGGTGCAGCGTCGCGCAGTACGAGAATCTGGTCACGAAGAGGGTTGAGGCTCATGAATACTCCAAAGTTGTGAAGTTGTCACTATAGCATGAGCGAGGCAGTTCCGTGCAAGGTCTTCGTCATGAGCCCACCACCTGACCGTCATCCGCCCAGGTAAATTCGGCCACCGGCCGGTGCATTTGGCAGTGCACACAGTATGTTGCTATATAGTGGCCGGGGTCTGCAGCGTAAGTGGCCGCTAACTTTTCGCTCATCGAGGTGACGGTGCCGCAGTCCTTGTGCATGTATGCGCGGCGCAGGGGCCGAACGAAACCCTTGGCCAGGTCCTCGTCACTCAGGACCAGGTAAACCTCGGCCTGGGGAACGGGCTGTTCGTCAACTCCCCGGGTCAGTCCTGGATGATCTGGGTCTGAGGTATAGCGTGGAATGCTCATTTTTGGCTCATTCTGAGTGAAATTTTGCGCTTTTCAGGTCAAAAAGACGAGAAAAGGCCTTGTTTTAGTGGAGTTTGGTCCGAAAAGGTCAAATTCCGGCCCGTTTTCACCACTTTAGCCCGAATTTGCTCACAAGTGGGATACCTGCGGTCAGGACGCCCGGCAGGCCTGCCGTTCCGACGAGGTTGGCAGCCATGTACATGTAAAGCAGCGCGAAATGGAAGTGATCGAGCCCGTCAGTCTTTTGCCATGTGAAATTAAGCTCGCCCTGCTTGTCGAACACCTGAACACGCTTCAAACTGAGCATCTGCTCAAGGAAAGCCTCTTCCAGGCGCTCGTCCTGCTTCTGAATAGCCCAGCGGCCGGTCTTGATGACGTTGAGCAGGCTGTCCAGCGCGGCAGTCCGGTTGATGTTGATGCGGCGCAGGTTCAACTTGCCCTCTTCAGCGTTTTCGACCACCTCCTGCTTGACGAACAGCTGCGTTGACTTGCTGGTGGTGAACATGGCGCCGTAGGCGTTAGGGTCAGCCTCTGTGATGCGCTGAATCACGTCCACATAGGGCTGGGTATCGTGCACGCTGATGCGGACCCTATAGGCTTGACAGAGCTCACGGCGACGCTCTTCAAATATGGCAAGTGGGACTTCCTCGCGGTGCACGATGAGCAGGGTCCCGTCCGTGTGCTGCCGTCCGATCACGACCCGGCAGATCAGCCCCATGTCAGCACCCAGCACATGCAGGGGGCTGGTGGCAGCCACGTCTCCTGTGACGAACGCCTTCTCGATATCCGTCTCCAGAATGGCCTCGCCCTCTTCCTCGGCCGGCTTGCCTAGTGACTGGTTGATGAACTCGCTGTACCGGTTGAACTGCGTGCTCACGTTGATGAGGTAGCTCGGGGTCAGGATTTTGTGCGCGGTAACCGGGCTGATGAACCAGCAGTTCGCCGCGTAGTTCTCCTGAGGATTCTCGCAGACCCACTCCATGCGGGTGAAGTGGAAGTCCGGGTTGCTGCCGCACTTCGGGCAGACCCATTCGGCCTCTTGCCAGCGGTAGTCCTTGATACTCTGCTTGGTGATTTCGCGCAGATCACCGGAAAAACCGGGCACCTTGATGTCGTCGAAATAGTCAGGCAACCAGCGGTGGTTGCAGTGCGCGCACTGAGCCATGTGGCGAAACCGCTTGGCAGTCTTGCTCTCTTTCATGATGCCGTAATTGTCCAGCGTGGGGGTGCTGAACAAGCGGCGCATCTTGGTCTCTTTGTGCTGCAGGCGGCTGACGTACTGGGCAGCCACGTCAAAGTCGCAGCGGTCGTACTCGTCGACCGTCAGAAAGTCGAGCGAAATGGACAGGCCGGCGGTCTCCGACTTCGTGCCGCGGAAGTACAGGAAGCTGCTGCCGATCTGCTTGAGTTCGGTGTTATCAAGGTCTGGATTGACCAGGCGGCGCACTTCCGGGCTCTCGGCAATCATCGGGTTGATGCGGGTCGAGCAAGCCTTTGTGGCGTCGCCTGTGTTTGGGAACACGTAGCCGTAGCCCCAGTGGTCCATGATCGAACAGCACGCAAGTGCGTGGGCGTATGAGATCGTCGACATTCCGATCTGGGCGACCTTGACGGCCATCGAGATCGGGCTGGTGTCGTTCAGGATGTCGCGCTGGAACTCGTGGTCTACAAAATTAAAGCGCTTACCATCAAGGTACAGGTTACGCTCAATCCAGTCAGACAGATTCCCCAGACCGTACTGAGCCTGCGAAGCCGCTCGTACACGGCTGATATGAATGCCATAGTCCATTACTCCCTCTTCAGTTCAGTTTCGTAAGCGTTGAAGAATGCTTCCTGGGCTTCCTTGCTCAGGGTCTTCAGCGTGGTGACAAGGGCAAGTTCGAGCTTTTTGACGCGCTCGGCGTTGTACAGCGATTCCTGGGACTTTGTGATGCTGGCCAGGATGGCGGTGACGGAGTTGATGCACTGCGCGCGCTGGTTGGCGGGCACCTCGTTGTCAGACAGAACGTCGGTCAGCAGCTTTGTGGCGTTGTTGTACTGGGCAAGCAGGGCATCCTCAAGGTTCAGGTCCTTTAGAGCGAGGATGGGCTTGTCGATCTGAGGTGTGTCGATCAGGACGCCTGGCGTCAGGCTGTGGTCTTCGAGACTCATTTGGTGGCCCGAAATTTGGCAAGGTAGCGGAACATGTTGCGCTCACTGCAGTGTGCCTGGGCGCATGCCTGTTTGACGGTCAGGGATTCGGCGTCGACTTTGCCGGCGAGGGCCATTCGGAATTCGCGACGGACTTTGGCGAGGGCTTGCTTTTGTTGCTTGGCTGGAAGTTGTGTGGGCCTGATAGGCAGAGAGGTGCGTACGTACTTTGGTGTGACACCATAGAGCTTAGACAGGGTCTTGGCGCTAACACGTCGGGTATGAAAGTCCTGTTTATGCTCTTCAGTAATGCGTTTCAGAAACGGGATGTGTTGCGTCATGGTGAGGAGTATGACACAAAGGGTTACGATGGTGTAGGACAGTGCTGACTTCCTGTCAGTACGGGCGTGTTGGAGTGTGAGTGCTGGCTGACCGTATACGTCAGGCGAGGGCTTAATTTCTGGATTCACGAATCGAGAAAATCCTTATGTGACAACGGTTTGCGCCAGGGTGCTGCAGATGTACCCTTCGCGCGGGTATAAGCGATATGCCAAAAAGCAAAAAGTGTCAGAAAAGTTTTAAAAAATTTTGTGGCCGGCCAGGACCCCTGAGGCGGCGGCTAAGTTAGTAAGCACTCACATCGGGTATACGTCGTCAACCCTAAAGTTATCCACAGACTATTAGAATCAATTTAAAAACCTAATCAATACCCTAGTATGTAATTGTAACAACGCCTATTGTAGGGGCAATTCCATCGACTTTAGGCATGTTGCATGTTACCAACAAAAACAATTATCCACAGCTTATCCCCAGCTTTATCCCCACATTTATCCACAGAGTCTTATATAAGACTGACTTATCCACATCATGTGGATAACTAACCTACATATATAAAACAAATACACACTAAGGGTAAACCCCTATGGACATCACGCTACACACTCACGACAATCTAACAATGCGTATCGCCGCATACAATCCCGGTAAAAACCTTACACTTGACGGGGTTATTGTTCTTACCTTACATTATCAATTGTGCGATATTGCACTAGGGATTTAGTCCCATTTTTAAAGGAAGTTATCATGTCTAAACTCATTCAAACCAATGCGCTCCACTTGGCTATCACTGGCCTTCTGTCTGGCGTAGCTCTTACCGTTGCAAAAAGCGCCACGGTAACGCATGCTTTGACGCAATGGAAGGCGGGCCAGAAAACCCCGGTATATCAGACGCTCCTAGCCATTGACGCAGTCGAGAACGGCACCGTCACACCACACAAGCCCAGTGGCCCGGCGGACCGCATGGTTGACCGTGGCTATATGCAGCGTGGGAAAGCGCCTGCGTCCAAAGGCTTGACGTTGGAGCGCATCAAGGGCATGGCCGTGCCTGCCGTCAACGTGCCTGCGCTGGAAACCCTGACAGCTCTTATTGAAGGTGTGGAAAGCGGCGCATCACCCGATTCGGTCGCAGAATCTTGGGCCGATATTCATAAGACAAGCAAAGCGGAACATAAGGAGGCGCGCGCGGCGGAAGTGCTTGCGGCGCGTACTGAAAAGCAAGCCGCCAGTATCGCCCAGAAGGCCGCCATATCGGCCGCTGTGAAGGCCGATAAAGCCCTTCAGGACGCTATCGCCCTTGTCACTGACGCCCTGAAGGCCGGAACCTTGCCGCTGGTCGCTGTGGCCGAGTTGAGGCAGTGCCTTCCCGAAGCTGAGATGACGACCTGACCCGCCCTAGGATGTGCCGCTAGCGGTACATCCCTTTAGTAAGGCCTCAGAGCCTTACTAAAGGGATTCTCTCCCCTAGGCCAGGGCCGCTGGAAAGCCCCTGACCCGCCCTAGGATGTGCCGCTAGCGGTACATCCCTTTAGTAAGGCCTCAGAGCCTTACTAAAGGGATTCTCTCCCCTAGGCCAGGGCCGCTGGAAAGCCCCTGACCCCTCGCATCGCCGAGAGAATGTAAGTAAGCACTTACTAACTTAGCTTAGTTCGTTCTTCACTGTCATTCAAGTTTTTTAAAAATTTGCCGTCAATCATCCCCTTCGCGTGTGAACATGCAAGGTTTGGATAGCTCACGCCCTTGCAAATCGGCGTGTAGCGTTCCGGGCTTGCGCACAGTGCTGCGAATGTTGCGCGATGATTGGCACGGATAGATTGTTGGATACCGGCAACGCATCGCAGAACAGCGATGGCGTAGGCAAGGTGAGAACTAAACGCGGCATTTTCGGACCCTGACAAAACCCTCGCATGAAATGTGCGACCCGGCCATCTCAGGACCTTCTGATAATCAACTGGCGACACTTGGCTAAACACACACGTAAACGCAAACCCCTTAGGATGCGTTGCCCGGCACATTCACACTATCGGCGCTGTAGCTAGCGCCTTGCACATCACATCGATACACGCACCCTTTACAACTCCCTGCGATAGGACGGGGTGCGTCCCTTCGGCGAGGTCATCTTTTGCCACACACTTTGAAAAAATGGTGCGGCGACGGATAGAACGTCCTTGGTAATCGGTACAGTGCAAATCATATCTAGGCCCGCAGACAAAATTGCTGCGCAGTGGCGGAAAAGCACGCCTAGATTGAACGTCAACCACCTAATGAATAATGCAAGCCACAGTGATGTGGCCAACGTGGGCGCGCCTTCGGCGTGCGAGAAATCCACGGTCCCTATTGGCTGGGCAAACCCTTTATGGGCAGGCCTCCAGCGGAATACAAGGCTCCAGCTTTTAGGTAAAAGCATTGGGAAAGCGGTTCATAAATAAACAGTCAAGCTGGCCAGCGCCCGGTCCTACGGCGAGCCGTAATCTCTGCGGCGAATACAGACCTCCAACCTAACCCGCAACCAGCCCCACGCTCGAAGTCATTCCATGCGTGGCGGCCCGTTGTTGGCCGTCGGATACCGACGGTGACTGCCTGTCAATAGATAGGCCTACCCGGTAGTTCATACCCTTTAGCCCCTTGCATGCAGGGCGGCTATTGAGTGTGTCAATCGTCACACCTTTTAGGAGCATTCAACCATGAAAATTCAAGCACGCGCCGCTGGCGGTTTTAGCAAGCACTCTTCGATGTACTCCCGCGAGTGGGAGACCTGCGAGGGAACCGAAGGCTTCGACGCAGAGCTGTGCGCCACAGGCATCAAAGAGTTCAAGGCCTTCGACCTTGAGGACGGCAACGGTCAGCACACAGAATACCGCGCAGTTGATTAAAGGACACATCACGAACCTCAACCAGACAGGACCTTACGCTTACTTCGGCGTAAGGTCGCAATGCGCCACAGCTTTGTGGAAAGCCCTTGACGAACAGCGCCCCTTCAGCTGCGTGTGAACCTTCAAAGGAATCATCATGGACACATACTTCCTTGCCCTCGACCACCTTCGGCATCCTGAGACTCGCGAAGTCTGGGGCGCGAAATACAGCACTTTGCTGCTGTCTGACATTACCGAGCGTATGCAGCGCATCGGAGTCAGCACGCTGCCCGGCACGATCATCACGGCCGCGAAATACAGCGACGCCTTGCAAATCGCCGCCAAAATCATCGCTGAAAACGCACAGGTGCCAGCATGATTGCGGATGACCCACGCTTCCAGTCAGAACTGGCACACTACACCCGCCAGTACGCAAAGCAGCAGGCTGAGCAGGACGCCTTCGATGATTGGGCAGGTACGCCCAGAACCGACTTGGCGTGGGCAAAGGCGATGGAGCGCGCCAAAGCCCGAGCATCAGACCTCTCATGGGCTACCGCTCAGAAACGCTGGCTGGAAGCCCGGCAGGTCTCTGCATACCGGCAGGCCATAGCATGAGGCGCTTCCTGGGGACCGTGGCCCAACCCAAGCCCTTCACCGTGTATCTGGCCTCCTGCGGCCAGAAGGTCGAACTGGCGCTCAATGAGGAAGTGGTGCGCTACCACTACGGCGAAGACGGCGCCGGGTACGAAATCGAGCGCACACGCTCCTACCAAAACGTGCTCTCCGGCCAGATGCAGGACTGGTTCTGGGATGAGTACATGGATAGCGAGTTTGAAAACTCTTACCTGCACTGAAAGGACACCCATGCGCAAATAACCCAACACTCACCAACACACAGCAAAAACAGGCTTCATATCGAGGCCTCAGTTCGATGCCCTCACATCGAGGGCATCCGACTGACAATATCGTCAGCACTTAGGAGCAACAATATGCCCACACCTCCAACCACTGAAGAAATCGCCGAAACCCGCGAACTGCTTGACCTCGACGTGCCCATTGAGCCAGATGACTGGCAGGCCGCCGGCATGCAGGACCTGATCGGGAGCATCCAGTGAGAGTCAGCATCACCTCCCTTTGCGCAGGCAAAAGCGTCATCGTCACACCTGAGGACTCTGTGACCTACACAGTAGGCAATCGCTCTGCCCACTACAGCGGCGCCACTCTCCACCTGGCGGCGGCTCTGATAGCCATGCACCCTAAACGAGCCATCACGGTCATCAAGATGTTGCGGCAGGCTTTTAGCCTTGACTTGCTCGAAGCCAAAGACCTTTTCGACTGTGCCAGGCGTACTCTGCCAATATTGGAGAGCTCGATTGCGAGCTACGAGTCCATCTGCCAGTTTCGCGATAACCTTGCACAGCGACAGGACTCTCTGCTTAAAAATTAAGCAGCGCCGAGACTGTGGTGTAAAAGAGACATTGTTACACCCCGTTACTGACGGATTTCGCCATTGTCTTGTCGCAAGTCGCACTTAGTCGCAAAGCAAGTGTTTCTGTCCAGACTAAGCGCGACTTAAAACTCTTCAAAAAAAAAAAAAATTTCGTCTCGATGAACGCTTGGGCCATGTATAGTCTTCTGCAGATTTCTGTTTTATCTTTTACCCCTGTCGATCGTTTTTTGTCAAAAACACGAGTGAGGCTTTTAAACAACAGAAAAACTGGACTAAGCGCGACTAGCCCTAAAAAGTTGTAACAGTCTTCCACACTGTGAAACGCAGCCCGACCGACCCAACTTTACACACCAAATCTGTAACAAGGTGTCACATGCCCACCACTTTCCGCCAAAAAGCCAAAAGCGTCGGCTTTATAGTCGCTTTCTCCCTCACCACTGGAGCCTTGCTATGGGTAATATCCCAACTCTGACCGACCTCGTCCTGCTCAGCCTGCTCGCTGCCGTCGCCTTCGGCCTCGTCTGCTCAGGCACCCACCTGCTTGTCGACGAGCCCGCCTCCCTTGCGAGCGCCGCCCTGGCCTTCTGTGAGGCGGCTGCCACAGCCGCCATCGCCTGCCTCGTCATGAGCGCCTTGCTCTGGGCCTTCGCATGAGCGCCCTCACCACCCCTCCACGCAAAGGCACGGTCATCTGGCTCCCCGCCAGCCCCGGCTACGCCGACAGAGACAAGTGGGAGGGTCTGCCCATCGAGCGCCACCTGTGTCGCCATGACTGCGACACCCGGGACGACTTCCCCGACTTCCGCAGCTGGGCCGAAGACTTTCAGGCTATCTACGACGCCAACCCCAACGCCTGTGACACCTACTGCATCGACGTTGAGGACTATGCCCTCAAGCGTGCCAAGGAGGCAGGCTTCACACCTTGCAAGGACCCTGATCATGTCTAAACCGATTGAACCCGGCTGCCTGGCCCGCACCGTGATGCCTGACGACCCTGTCAACCACGGCATCTACGTGAAGGTGCTGGGCCTAAGCATCGGAAACGGCCTGCCGCTGTACCGACAATTTGAAGAGTACGGCACGGTTTGGACCGTCACCCGGCCAGGCGCTATCTGGAGCGTCCAAGCCCTGTCCAGACCTTTTGACCTCTTCCCGGTCTGGGCAGGCAGCAGAGCGCCCATCAACGAGCGCTACCTCGAACGCATCGACGACATCGATGACAACGTCCCCGACACCCTCACCGTTCCCCTACCCTCAAAGGAGTTTGACCATGTCTCGTGATGAAGCCCGTAAAGCCCAACGCCAGCGCAAACAGGAACGCGACTTTGCTCGCCAGCGGAGGCAGGCATGACTGCCGAGCAGTGGCTGGCTCAGCACAGGGCAGCTGTCCAGCGTCTGGCACCTCTGGCGAAAGCGTTCCAGCATCGGCGCGAGGCCGCCTCGCGCCGCTGCCTGGCCTTCACTGATTGGCGCGCCCGGCAGGACAGGCTGGACGAACTACTTGGCAGAACTCACCTGTCTGCAGCAGACAGAGCCACACTGGCCCGCCTCCTTGAGAGGCAGGACTTCACTACCTTCAACCACCTCTTCATGTCCCTCTACTACGACCAGGCTGCAGATGAGGTCTTTCAGGAGCACGCTCGTGACGACAACCTTTAAATTCCTGAAGACCCAGGACGACGCCATCAAGCAGCTCAAGGTGCCGGCCCGCATTTACGAGATGCGACTTGCGGCTGCAAACTACCGCCGCAACGCTTACGAAGGCTGGCGAACATACCAGAACACCATCGACAAGGTGTACAACGAGATTGCCGGCACTCTGACCCAGCATCAGGTTGATGAGTACCTGCAGAAGTGGGTCAATCGCCAGAACCTTGAGGTCTTCTACTACCTGATACTGGCCCTGGCCTGCGACACAGATGCCGAGGAAGCCTTTGAGGAAGCCGTATCATGAGAGCCCTGACCAAAACCATCGCCCAACTGCTGCACTACTCGCTCAGCCCGACGCAGTACAAGTTCAAAGGCCTCACCGCCACCGAGCAGCTCATCGCAGGTTCACAGGAGACCCTTGACGAGGTCAAAGCCTTCGTCCAGCGCGAGATGACTGCGCCTACCGCCCCTGCCCTGCCAGCCGGCCAGACTTCCAGCGTCACCATCGGCTACATCCGTGAGGACGGTGACATTGACGTGCTGGCCACCATGAACAACATGGACGGCCTGCTTGATGCCGACGTGTTTGACGGTATGGTGGAAGCTGTCCGTCAAGGCATCGAGCTCGAGCTGACCGGAGACTACAACCTTGAAGTCTTCTACCGCGAAGACACTCCACAAACGGTGACACCATGAAAACACTCCAGCAAATCTTCGACGAGGGCCTGGCCCACATCAGGAAGCAAGGCGGCCCCTGCCACCTTGCCGTGCCCGAGCCGGTCCTCGATGACGGTTATCGCCCCGTCATGACGCTGGTCGGCAACTGCGCCTACCGCAACGGTCAAGGTCAAGCCTGCATCGTCGGCGGTCTCATCGCTGATGCTGACTACGACCCGGCGTGGGACGAGAATGACGGCACCCCTGCGGCAGAGCTGGCCAAGTCAGACGAAGGGCGCAAGGCCTTGCTCAACGCTGGCATCGATGTAACGCAGTCCGACGTCATAAACCTGCTGAGCCGTATGCAGGGTGCTCATGACATTGGGCCCGACGACTACATTGGGCCCGACAACTACATGTACCAGTTCGAGCTGGCCATGCGCAACGTTGCCAAGATTGAAGGCCTGACCTACACGGAGCCAAAATGAAGCCTCCACAATCTCCCACCATCCGCCACCACGGCGCTTTCCAGTGGGTCAGCGGGACCAAACCCAAGGATGTCGAGTGCTGGCACCTCGTCAAGCCGGCTGGCCTCCCGGGCTTCTGGAACATCACCAACTACGAGGGCAGCGCCTTCAGCGGCTGGCGCTTCGGCAGCGGTGGTCCGTTCAGCCCGCACTGCAAGTCCTTCGAGGAGGCTGCGGACTGGGGCCAGGCCTACCTCATCAGGCGCATGGAGGATGACCTGGAAGATGCCGAAAGCCTTGCCAAGCTGCGGGCCGCAACACTTGCCGAAGTGCTTGAGATCAGCAAGATTGACGAACTCATCAGGAGCCTGCAATGATGGACCAGTTTGTTGTGTGGGAGCTGCGCGGCGTCAAGTTCCTCTGCCTGCGCCGCCCAGAACCTGAGTTTTACCACTTCCTGGAAAGGATTAAACGGCTATGAACACTTCCATCGGCCAACCCGTCAACTTCAATCCCCGCAAGGTCTTCAGTTTCTGCCAGATGCCCGGCTGGAAGCGCGGCCACAACCGGGCCATCAGGTTCAACCACGGCACCAACAGCTGGGAAGTCAACCGCGTCGGCGCGCCTGACAAGTGGAACCAGTGCAACGTCGAGCTGGCCCGCTCCTATGCGAGCGCTGGTTTCGCCATTGGGAGCAAGGCATGAAAATGCACAAACTTGAGGTCTACGTGATGGACCACGAGGGCCACGGCCCTGACAGCTACAAGATAGCCATCGAGAACATGCGCGACCTGTCCATGCAGGTCAAAGCCGTCGAGACGGCCGAGATCGGTGAGTGGCACGACAAGCGCGAGCTGAACATGACTGACACGCCTGTCGAGCGCTTTCGTGCTTACATGGCCGGGGCGAACATGACCAAAGACGCCTTCGAGCTGGCCTACCGCAAATACTGCGAAGACGGCGGCCACTCGTACGATGCCTGGGGCATCGCCGCCGCCTGGAAACGCTACCAGACCAACCCTGCTGATTACACCTTCATAACTGGAGCCCAACCATGAACCTCGCCTACGACGCCATGATGTTTGCCCGAGAGGCACACATCAACCAGAAACGCAAATACACCGGCGAGCCGTACGCCAACCACCTTGCCGAGGTGGCGGGGATTGTGGCGGCTGCCGCTTCTCACCACCCGAGCATCGACATCATCATCGCTACAGCATGGCTGCACGACACGGTGGAAGACTGCGGCGTCTCCCTCGAGACCATCCGCCAGAAGTTCGGTGAGGTTGTGGCGAAAGGCGTCGCCTACCTGTCCGACCTCGAGCAGGGCAACCGCGCCGAGCGCAAACGCCTCAGCCGCGAACGCCTGGCCAAAGCCCCTGCCTGGGTCCAGAACATCAAGTGCGCCGACCTCATCAGCAACACCTCTAGCATCTGCCTGCACGACCCGAACTTCGCCGTCGTGTACATCGAGGAAAAGCGCCTGCTGCTCGATGTGCTGACTAAAGCTGACCCGAGGCTGCTGGCACTGGCTCGCAACCTTGCCAACCAGCCCATCCCGCAGCAAGAGTGGACCGTGCTGCTGTCCCGGCCGGACTACATCGCCAATGACAAGCTCGACACCTACATGACCTACGTCCACGCCAGCAGCGTCAAGCAGGCGCAGCAACTTGCCCAGCTCGATGCCTGCCGGGCGGATTACGGCAAGGTCATCAACACGCCAGAGCTTGCAGAGGAGTTTAAGAGCGAGATTCTGCAGGGCAACATCTACCCTGACGACTACGCTCCCCTGCTCGTGTTCAAGGGGCATCACACTGACCTGACGGTGGCCTCATGAAAGCGCCACTTCCCATCCCCACCTTCATGGATAGCGCAGAGCTGCGTCGGATAGCGGACGGCTGCAGCAAGGACCAGCTGCTGAAAGTTCTCAAAGCCGCCAAGCGCTGGCTGTGGACAGGCGGGCCGCACGACCGTCACCTGAAGTACGCTCAAATTTGCAATGCCATATCCAAGGCGCAAGCCAGTGAGTATGCCCTGTCAAATTACGCTGCCTGTTTGCGATACCTGATTGGAAAGCATCTGTACCTCAACGGCTACAAACTCTACGCTGCGAAGGAGTTGGGTCTGGACTACCTGCGGGACTTTGAGGCCAGCTACACCACGCTCGAAGTTCAGGCCGCGCGCCACACCTGGCTCGATCAGATGATTTCAACAACGGAGGCCCTATGACCTGGTTCAAATCTTTCTTCAAACCTCTCGACCTGCCGCCCATCCCACCTGTCCACGCAGGCAATCTGGACTACTGGAGGACTGGCGTCACCAAAGCCCAAGCCATTGACACTCTGCGCAAGGCGCGTCGCCGTCTCTGGCGTGGCGGCTGGGGGCGCATAGGGCAGAGGTATATCTGCTTTGCGATTGCTGCTTCAGCGTCAGACCGCCGGCTCGTAGCAGAGCTCCAACGCATCATCCATAAAGGTCTGGACAACTGCGCAGGCTATGAGTGGTGGCTCACGGACCAGCACTTTGCAAGGCACTTCACCCAACGCCAAATCCAAGCCGGCCGTCTGGCGTGGATTGACGCGATCATCAAGGAGCTGTCATGAACTTCTGGGACGCGTTCTTCATCGCCCTCATCGCCTTCGTCGCAGGCGCTGCACTGGTAGCACTTGCTGCAGACCGAACCATCGCCCGGCTCAACAAGCAGCGCGCTACCTTTGCTGACAAAGTGCTGCAGGATTCGCGCGAACTGCTTGCCACCTTTGACGAGCTGCGCAAGATACACAACGCTCAAGGACTTGCCTACGAGGCCTGTCTGAAGAAAAACGACGAGCTCAGGCGCATGCTCAAGCGCCTTGTGCTGTCGCCTGAGAGCTACACAGCCCGCGCAGCAGCCATTGAACTGCTCCAGGCGGTGCCGTAAACGATACATTTCACCAACCTGTCTCTTAAAGGAAACACCATGCCCAAAGAAACTCTCACGCTCACCCGTCGCGGTGATGTGATTTTTCACACCGGCGGCAGCAACCACTGCGGCCTGAGCTCACTGCAGGCGCTGCGCTACGAGATCGCAGCGACGTGCGAAACTGCTCTCGACCATCGCGGCTTCCTGTTCGAGCAGCGCAACATCGACGCGCTGATGCAGAAGATGGCCGGCGAGATGGTTACTGCCTCCTGCGAACGTCTGGCCATGAGCATCAGCGGCGCTGTGCGCTTTCGAGCTGGGCACTGTGACCGAGGAGTGGGACAGCGTCACCAACAACCGCGTCATTGACCAGATCGACAGCCTCGCCACCGGAGGCACGCCCACCATAGAAGACCTCCAGGCCACCTTCGGCCCCATCTTTCCCGAACTTTAAACAGGGCAATCCTGCCCACCCTTAGGAGAACGTCATGTCATTTCGTGATCTTTACAACCTGCACGCCCGCGCCAGCAGGCTTGAAGGCACCAGGTACGCTCGTCTGCGCAGGTACGCCGATGCGTATTTCGACAGCCGCTACGTCATGTTCAACAGGCACGCTCGTGCCGATGCCTGGCCGCAGAGGTCGCGTTTTATGTCAGGCATCGTGGGGCAGCCCCAGGCCGAAAGACGTGAAGCTCTGACAAGCTTCGTCTCTGAAAATATCTCCGAGCTCCGCAACGGAGAAGAGCACCGACACCTTTCAACACTTGTCACCAATGCGATCGCAACGCCGCGCAGGCTGACCACGTTTTCTCGCATTGTCGGCACTCAGGCTCACGCATGTGGCAGCTGCGACACGTTTCACACAGCAGACTCTTCCCAGAGTGTGCGCGGCTATGGTCAAGTGTGCTCGACCTGTCTGGATGACGACTTTGTCATGACGCAGGACACGCAGCGGTACATGCACCACAGTGATGCCTATCTGTGGGAAAACGGTGACTATTACGAGGCTGAAGAGGAGTCCGCCTACCCTTCAGAAGATGCAGATGGCGGCATCTGTTGCTATCACAGCCATCCGCATCGCGACCGCAAACTGGTCTTTCACAAGCCTGATGGCTCTGACCCGCACAGCTCTGCGCCGGTCATCCGCATCGGAGTCGAGTGGGAGATGTGCTGTGAGGACAGGGACGCTCGAAGTCATGCCGCCAGCAAGCTCGACGAGACCAGCTATGCCCTGGGCGAGACGGACGGGAGCCTTGACGAAGATACGGGCATGGAAGTTATCACCGGCTACTCGACGATTGCGACGGTCAACCGCTGGATGTCGGAGATTCACAACCTGTGTAGCCCTGATGACAGCGAGGACTGCGGCATCCACGTCAACATAAGCGGGCTGTCTGACAAGGCGTTTACAGGCCTGGCCTACTTCCTGAATAATTTCAGGGGTTTCAACAGCACGATTGCTGGCCGGTGGGATGCGAGCTACGCACACTGCGGACGAGCTGACACGCTGGAACAGGCTTATCACCTTGTTTCGGAGTCTCATGACAAGTACCTGCATACCAACATGCGTGGCTGGGCTCGGCACGAGACGCGCTGGATGGAAGTGCGTATCTTCAAAGGCACCACCAGCAAAAGTATTGCGATGGCCCGGGTGCAGTTCACCTACGCTTTGGCCGCTTACTGTGAGACTCTCCTGCCTGAAGAGTGCCCGTTTCCAGAGAGCTTCATCGCCTGGCTCAACACCAGTGAAGAGACGCGCGCACTTGTGCCGGAGTTCCTGGAGTCGTTCAGGGGGCACCTTGCACGGTTTGCGCCTGCAATCATGCTGAACGCAGTGCAGGAGATCACCGTGCCTGTGACGAACGCTCCGCCGCAGATTGCTGCACCTGTGCTGGTGCGTTACGCTGCGGCCGGTGACATCGAGACGCTGGAGCCTAACGAGGACGGCATCGAGACGGCGCCGCGCACAACTGTACGGCGGACGCGGCCTACGACTCAGGTCTCAGGTGTGCGTGGCAGCACTCGCAACGAGGTCTCGATGGGAGTGCGTAACAGCCTCGGCAGGTTTGCGTCCAGTCTGCGAAATCTGCAGCAGGTCGGACGCGTCGTTGATGTGCAGGCGACGCTGCCTAATGTTGCTGTTCAGGAGTCCGAGCTGTCAGCCGAAGACCGTGCTGCACGTCTGCGCGGTGAGCCTATCCGGCGCGACTTCCGCAACTACAGCCAGTGGCGCGGGGCTCATAACCGCTGGCTGCGTGAGCAGACCAGCACGAGGCTCGTCAACGTCGACTTCGGCGACCTTGAGGCACGGGTAGCTGCGTATGTTGGTCCGCTGGAGTGGCCGTTCTCTATGGGTCCGCGCCGCATAACAGTGGGCAACTCTGCCATCCAAGGAGCACCGGCACCGATGACTGACGACCAGCTGCTGGCAGCTCTGGACGCTGCCTGTCCGCCTGCTGAATACTTAAGCCTCAACGCTGCTGGCGGCCTCATCGAAGAGGCTGCCGAACTTTCACAATCCATCAACTCTTAAGGAAGCCTATGTGTGCAATGACGCAGTTAAAGGCCTCGCGCCTTTCTTCAGGTTGGCGACAGCATGCCTGGGGTAGAGATTCGTGTAATGGCAGGCCGCGGCAGCACCTTCGGGCGTTGTCAGGTCAAAGTTGACCAGTGGAGCTATGTGGTCAATATGCCAAGTGTCACGGTCACGCTCCCATCGCCCCCAGTTCTCCCAGGTCATCCAAGGGGCGAATTGAGACTCGATGTGGGCGACGGCAGTAGCCACGCTGCAGCCCATAAGCATCCAGGCTGTCGCCGACTCGCGTCGCCATCTGAAAAGGTAGCGGAGCTTGTTGGCAATATCCTGCCTTGCGCGAAATTGTGGGTCCGTGCTGTACCGGAGGCGTTTCGTCGCAGCTCTCAAAGACTTGTTACTTTGATACCAGTCGGCGTTCAGTTTTGCGTAAATCTCTTTTTGTCCGGGCATCGCGCGTCTGGCGGCTGAAAGCGCCCGACGCTTCTCAGGGTCTTTAGCGTATCTCAGTCTCTGGAGCTCGTTAGCCCTGAGACGCTTTGCTTCCAATGATTTTTCCATGTCAGTACCTCGTTACTCTGCAATAATGCAGTGATAACATTCTAATACACTTTTAAGGAGCACTATTTTGTGTCAAATTCACGTTACCGCAGGCGACTCCACCATCCTCTACACGAAGGAAGCGGCGGACGCCCTCTACTACAGCAACAGCGACGGCCTGGGCTTTGTCGACTTCGACAACCCTGGCCAAGCCAAGAAAATCGTGCCGAAGACGTTCGACGAGGCGTGGGCATTTCTCGAGGAACATGTTCACGGCAAGCGCGGCGTCGTTCACTGGCGGATGCGCACCTCCGGCGCGCTGGACGTTGATCGCGTCCACCCCTACGTCATCAACGACGAGTTCTACCTCATCCACAACGGCGTGATGCGTGAGTGGGAGAGCGAGCGTCAGAGGGTTGAAATCCCCGGCGTCCCGGCGCGCGATGCCGGCGGCTCTCACATGATGGACGAGAAGGGGCGCCTCCTGTACGAGAAGCTGCCAAGCGTGACCTACACCACTGACGACAAGTCGGACACGCAGAACCTTGCCGAGTGGCTGGCCCCCATGCTCGACCAGCACCCCGGCATCGTCTTGACACCGCAGTTCCAGCACCTGCTGGGCGACTCGATAGGCAAAGGTAACCGCCTTGTTATCGTCAACCGTGTGACCGGTCATGCCACCATCATCAATGAGAGTACAGGTGACTGGTGCCTGCCTGGCATCTGGCAGGCTAACACTTACGCTGGCGACTACGTCTATGTCGAGGAGCTGTGGAAGTGGCAAGGTTACCGCACAGTGGCCAACAGCGTTGTCACCAGCCACGGCAAGAAAGCGCGCAAGGGCAAGTCCAAGGGCAAGTTCAAAGGTAAGGGCGACCTGTCTCTGGTGAAAAAGCCTACAGCCATCACGGCTGAGACGAGCATGTTTGGCACAGCTGAGCTTAACAAGTCTCTTCCTCACGGCGCTGCGCAGAAGTTCAGCAACACGGAGCTGGCTGAGCAGGTCAGCCTGTGGCGAAGCAAGTTGCTGAGCATTGATACGGACCTCTCGCCGGCTCAACAGGTCAGTCAGTACAGCTACAGCGCAGGGCTGGCAAAGCTTGTGCTGCAACGTCTGGAGGCTGAGCAGGATGATCGAGTCAATGCGATAGTTGACGCGGCTCGGCCCGGCAACATGCAGGACGGCATCGAGTGGGATATCGAGGAAGATGAAGAAGATTTCGAGGTCCGTCCCCGCGTGCAGAAGAACGTCGTCACCACTGTGCCTGACTACCCTTCGACGGCGATTCGTTATCGTGCAGACCTCATCGAGTGGCTGGACTACTTCAGCATTGACAAGCCTTCAGACCTCGATGGGGCGCTGCGCAACTTCTCACTTGCACACCCTGTCGAGTACAGCACACGACTTGACTCTCTGGAAGACCAACTTGCTGTCTGGGTATCGACCCGCAGTGAGGCAGCTGCCAACGGCGTCAAGACTCTCATCGAATCGCTCCTGCGGGCTGTCATGCCTGCCGAGGAGCGCGCAAAGATTTCGGCCTGAAAGCCTAATAGCCGTTTAGCTGGGGCGCGGCTTTTTAAAAGTCCCCGGCAGTTTCTTAGAAAGATTGAAATCATGAAAGCATTCACCAAAGTTGTTACCTGTGTTGACGCATCCGGCCAAGCCGCTCTGAACGAGGGTAGCCGCTACGTTGTCGTCGCCAAAGTCAAGGAAGGCAAGACCTACCGCGACGGCGAGTCCAAAGTCGTCAAAGGCCTGATCGTGATGGAGGAAGGCAGCAATCGCGCTATCCCTTACGTCTACAGCCGTGAGCGTTTCGCCGCTGACAGCGCTGCAGCCGCAGCCGAGTAAGGAGGCATCACCTCAGTGAAGTGAGTCAGGCCGAGCCAGTGTTGGCTCGGCCTTTTTAAAAGGAGCAATCTATGACAACTCTCGACCAAATTTTCTCTACAGCCCGCAGCTACAGCCGCCTTGACGGCAACACCGCCGCAGTTAGCCCCCCCTGGGGTTCAGGCGGCAAATCGTTTGACTTTCGTAAAATGGGGGCTGCGCCTGCACACGCCCAGAACTGGAATAGGCGAGTCCGTCCAGCTCCGCGACTCCTCGCAGGTCTGCGTGACCTGAACGCCTACAAAGGTTACGTCAACGCTGCTCGCATGAGCATCCTTGAGACCATGCGCGAAAATCTGCGCACAGGGCCTGCCGTTGACATTCCTGCAAACCTGGAGCGGCGCAAGCAAGGTAAAACACTTGCCAAGGTACTTGCCCGTCTTCGCAAGCACCCTGCTTATGTTGCCAGTGGCTACGCTGGCCCTGAAGTTGTCGCGTTTGATTTGAGCGACAAGGATGTCGCAGCCATCAAGTATTTCACCATAGCCTCACGCATAGAGCGTATTCCCGGCGGCCGGATGGCTATCAGGGCGTACAAGACCTGCCCTATCACCGCCAGACACTATTACACGCTCGGCGCTAACGTCAGCTATCTGGGTTATCAGCAATCACCATTGGAGGTGCACCCCAGCGTCGCAGCGACGGCTTTCAAGGCCGTTGATGGGGTCTGGTACGCTTCTGAAGATGCCGCCAAGGCTGCGGGCGTCCACATGTGGAACTCTCTTGACAATTACGGCAAGATTGTCAAGACGGGCGGCAAGAACCCTCCACCGCAGGAGGAGCTCTACGGCAGTAAGCTGGGGTTTGTGCATATCAGTTCCCCTATCAATCAGTACCACAGCCCTGAAGAGCGCAAAAACCTGCAGCCGGCAGCACCTATTCGTGCAGGCATAGAGCTGGAGTTTCATGCGGGCAAGTTGAGTAACGATCACAGGCTTCTTGCTGCGGCTGCTGCCAAGATACGCGTTGAGAGTGATTTCAACAATATCATCGAGCGCGACGGTACGGTCACAGGTTTTGAAGTCATCACAGGTCACGCCGAGCCGCACATCCTGCGTGAGGCAGCTGTACGGCCTGTCTTTGCGCACCGGCCTCTGGGCGAGATGACTGTCGCCGCCACCACTGGCATGCACGTTCACGTCAGCAAGGGTGATGTGTCTGTCAGCAGGCTGCGCGATAGCTACCGCGGTCTCACAGGCTTTCGTGCAGATTACAGGGACATCGCAGGTCGGACTTATCGCAGGTATGCACGCGACGGGGTCGCCCATGACCGCTACTCCTGTATTGGCAGCACTGAACACACGTACGAGTTCAGGCTATTCAAGAACCCGGGCAACATGCCGCGTACGATGGCCAACCTGCAGTACGCCTGGGGTCTTATCAAGTTCTTTGAGGCTGGCAATACTGACTACCGAAGTTTCCGTGACTTTGTCAACAGCGGCCTGGCCCCTGAAGACACCGTCGAGCTGCGCGCCTTCTGGGCACTGCGCACTGGCCAGGCCATACCTGAGAAGGAGCTCAACGCCCTCTATCCCCGCCGTCAAGGCATAACCGGCGTCAAGCTCGCGCTTTCCCGCCGCTAACAGAAAGACCAAAATGACCGACAAAGTTAACGTAAACACACAGGAACTGACGGTCACAGTTCCGCACCTCGGCTTGACGCTGCGCTCGATCTTCGGCGCAGCTGTCAAGGCGTCCCACTCGGTCAGCGCCCTTGCGGGTCGCCGGCCGAGATTCAAGGTGCTCTACAAGAACACCGTCATTGGCGAGATTCGCCTCAAAGATATAGGAGAAGCAGATGCAAGATAACGTGTTACATCCTGTTACAAAAAGCGAAATTTCCCCGGCCGGCCTGCTTAACCTCAACGCTATTCCGAAGGAGAAGTCATGAAGTTACTCGTGCAAATTCCAGGCACGGAAGTTTGGGTCAACCCGCGCTATGTTACCAGCGTGGCTCCTGGCCACGCTCGCGGCCCTGACACCGAGAGAACCGGCAAGCTGGTGATGGGTGTTTGCGTACAGTACGAGGGTGATGCAGGCTATCGAACAAAAGAGACAAGCACAACAGCGAGCATGGCTGCCGTGCTCTTTGCACTCAATCAGGACGTGGCACCATGAAAGTCCGTTACTACATCACCACCGAAGCGCAGGAACGCGTGACTCGTAACTACCACGCTGGCGTGCTGGCCCTCTTCGATGCTCAGGCACGAGGCCCGGTGTTCGCCAGCATTCTTAAAAGGAGCTGGCATGACCTCACCTGACCAGACAACCACGAAGCTGACCTACACCGACCACGAAGGCATGCGGCGTGAGGTCAAAGGGTGCAGCATGACGGTGGACCGTCTCGACCGCCACTGGATATGGTGCGAGCAGCTGGAACACAACCTCGTCTACAAAACAAAGGGACGAGAAAACGCACTGCTTGCGGCCATTGATTCGCTGCTGTTCACCATACATCTGCGTGACGAGCGCATCGCTGGCTTGCAGCGCATCGCAGACCTTGCCACTAAGTTTGCTGACGAAGTCAAGCCGGATGAAGACGATGACAGTAGGTTTTAAAAGGAGAGAACCATGACACTCTATGAGAAGTGCGCACTCGTCTGGTGGGCCGTAGGCTACATCAGCTGTCTCTACTGGTGGAGCAAGCGGCTTCAGGTCGACGGCGATGACCTGATTGCAGCTGCGGTGTTCGGTGTTTTTGGCCCGATCGCTTTCCTCATTTGCTGGCTCGTTAGCAGGAGCCTCAGATGAAAACTTATCAAGGATGCAACAAGCAGTCTCCAGTCTGCCACATGGCCTACTGGGGCGGCCGCTACCGTTTGAAGCGCCGGCCAGTCTTCGACTGGCCGTATCACAGCTCTCCGTGGCGCCCAAAGACTTACACTCAAGATGTCATGCGCAGCGCCATCTACAAGTTCCTGGGCCATTATCCGATGCCGTACTGGCAGAAGCGGGATGTCATCAGGGACTCTGCGAAGAGAGCGCGGCATCGCAAACTTTTCAACCGTCTGCCTGACCTTCGGTTTATGGAGGCGCCATGAAAACTCGCATACACGTTGATCGGCACACAGTCCGAGCCAACCACAAAACCGGCGCGCGTGACCCTGTCATCTCGGTGGCCACGTACAAAGGCACGAAGAAAGCCCATGAAGTGACCGTTCATGGCCCATCGGTAATGGTCTACAGCCCAGATAAGCCACTGTCCTGCGGTGCCGCTGTCTGGCTTGAAACTTTAGGAGAGGTAACCGTGAAATGACAATGTCAATGAGAGAGCTGCAGAGGGCAGCGTGGGTCCTTATCAAGGACCGCAGTTTTGCCAAGACGTATGTACTTTGTGCAGCGACAGGTGTAAACCCTCGCGCCAGTCAGCGACGCACAGAGCTTGGCAACGCGCTAGGCACAGAGCACGAGCACAGCGCACTTGACAGGGAAACGCTCAGGCGTTACCTCGACATGCGCTGGAAGCTGCCAGAGGCCAAGCACGGCACAGACAACGGCGCTACAAACTACGAGGGCGTGGTCATGCAGGACTTCTGGTCCGGCACAGCCCTGGGCAAGTTTGAGGTGCCTGTTGCAGAGCCTGCAGAGTGCGAGTACATGGACACAAGAGACTATGCGCTCGCCCTTGACCTGTGGGAAGCTGCGCAACGAGTTGCCGGCGCCTACCCTGAACCTCTGTCAAAAGCAAAGTCCAAAACCCCAACCCAACCCGAAACCCCAGCCGAAAAGGAAACCACCATGTCCGCAATCCAGACCACTCCCATCACCATCACCACCCAAGTCCTCGTCAACGGCACCTCTGCTGCAAACTACGATGACGCCAGGCTCTTCGCCATGATCGCCCAGAGCGAGGCCGAGATCAACGTGCTCAAGGCCATCGAGAGCAAGCCGGCCGCGCTGAACAAGCAGATCGTCAAGCTCCAGGCCGGCATCGCAGCGCTGGTCGAGTACATGGACAAGCGCGACGCCAAGGGCGGCGAGTGACCACCGTCGCAACTGCCAACCCCAAGATGGACTTTCCAGCTGTAGAGATGCAGCTGGAGGGTTCATGGGGTGTGCGCTCATTGGGCGCTCACGCTTCGAGCATGGAGATGTTTCCGTCTGAGGATGGAAGCCTCTCGCACTCGATGATCGAGTGGGACATCCCAACACTCGAAGAGACCGAGCACATCGGTCTGCAGTTCTCGGTCGAGGGTGACAAGCGCACCCTCATCGACTACGACGGCGTGTTCAGCCTCCCTAAAGAGGCTGTCACTTTTATGGAAAGCCTGGGCATCATCGTGCCTGACGACTACAAGGACTGACTATGCAGAAATCAAACATCGCCATCGCCTCTGCTGTGGCTGCCGCGCAGAGCGGCGCTATGGCGCAGTTGGAGCAAGCGCATCAACGCTTGATGGCTGACTACACCGTGCTGCAGGGTCGTGTGCAGGCGCTCGCCGCTGAGCGTGACGAGCTGGGCGCAAAGCTCTTGTCGGCTGCTCAGCGCGAAACCTTGCTCTCGCAGGAACTTGAAGAGATAGCCCGCACCCAGCACTTCGAGAGCAATGACGAAGAGTATGAGCGGCTGCGAGAAATCATCGACAGCGCCAAGACTGTCCTCGACAAGACCTGTCCAGGCTGGTCGGCAGGCATCAATATTGCAGGAGGCTGACCATGCCCCAGACCTACGAAATGCAGCCGTGCAGGACGGACGGCCTGGGCGGCATCGAAGCCTGCCTTGAAGATCATGCCGAGTTAGAAACCTATCAATTCACAGGACCTCGTGAAAAAATGGCAGAAAAAAGCGCCAAGTACCTTGAAGCACTAAAGATACTTCCAGATGATTTAGTCCCTATATTTGATGAACTGCTGGAGCACTACAAATTTGCTGCTCTAAAGTGCCACGGCCGTGCAATGGTCTCCCCGCTAGTCATAGCAGAACTTGTTCTATTAGGCTGGAGAAATGCGGAAGACGAGCGCCAACCAAAAAACAGTGAAGAGTTAATATGAAAGAAAGAGCACCACGCAACCGAACACTGATCGTCCATGAGGATGAAAAAATGGCTCTTATGAGCCAAACAGTCTCATTGAAAGCACCTTGCACTCCTGAGGAAATTGATGGCAAGTTAATCCATCAAGATCTATTTGCATGCGTCGATCTTTTGCCTGATCAGTTCATTGATCTTTTAATAATCGATCCGCCGTATAACCTGAACAAGAAATTTGGCAACAGCAAGTTCTCAAAAACTTCATCCGATGCGTACGAAGACTGGCTTGACTCATGGATGGCTAAACTAAAGAGATGCCTGAAGAAAAGTGCCTCACTGTACGTTTGCTGTGATTGGCAATCATCGAAATCGGTGCAAACAGTTCTTGAAAAGCATTTCATTGTAAGAAATCGCATCACGTGGGAGCGTGAGAAAGGCCGTGGCGCAAATTCCAACTGGAAGAATTGCTCAGAAGACATTTGGTTCTGTACCGTTTCAAATGACTATTTTTTTAATGTGGAAGCAGTCAAGCTAAAGCGAAAAGTTATTGCTCCCTATCGCCACTCATCTGGGGAACCAAAAGACTGGGAGGAAACGAGCAGCGGCAACTATCGCTTAACGCATCCTTCCAATCTCTGGACTGATATTTCCATTCCATTTTGGTCTATGCCAGAAAACACAGATCATCCTACCCAGAAGCCGGAGAAGTTAATAGCTAAGCTAATTCTTGCTAGCTCAAATCCGAACGACTTTGTGTTTGATCCGTTCTTTGGGTCAGGAACAACTTGCGTGGTTGCAAAGAAGCTGAACAGAAAGTTTTCTGGCATTGAACAAGAGCCAGATTACTGCCAGATGGCAGCAAAGAGACTTAATCGGGCAGAATCAGATGATACGATTCAAGGCTATCATGATGGATATTTTTGGGAGCGAAATAGCCTAGCTGATCAAAAACAAGTGACAACAAAAAAAAGAACAGAAAAACTTCGCGGGGCTCTTTGATGACTAATTTAATTGAACAACTAATTGCCTTTTTGCGCCAATATGATGGAATCAACGACAAAGCAAAACTTGCAAAACTCGTATCGGACAATTTTCATTTAACAAAAGACAGGTCTGTTTATTACTGCAAAGACTTCGCTGTTAGGTTTAGCTCATCCGCCACACCAAACTTTGGAAATACAGTTCTCTCATTATCAAATCTGCAAAAATTTGATGATCGGCCATTCATTGTCTGCTTGGTAACACCGGCTTGCAACTATGCGCTTCTTGCCAACACAACACTTCTCAAAAAAATAAGTCACAGCTCGCAAGAGCTGCGTGAGAACAACATCCGAGGAAGTTTTAATGGCTCGGACATAATGCGGGATTTTGAGGGCATAAACAACACGCCGGAAAATATTGAAAGGTTGTTCAACATACATTCCGGCTTGGGTTTTGATGGGAACCTTACTCGCTTGGTGGAGGCAACGAACAACATAAGCCCATCAGGCAGAAAGTTCGAGCCAAACGAGGCCCAACACCGTCAAATACTTCTTGCTCCTGCCAGAGCTATCAGATTCGTCCAGTCCAAAGATGCTCGGACTCTGAAGGATGAGCTCGATGCCAAGGTGGAAAAGTTCAAAAACGAGATACTGCTTGCGGCCTTGATCGAGAACGTCAACGTTCGAGGCAGAATAATTGAGTACTTGATTGCAGGGGAAGACGACCGACTCCGGCAGGAAATTATCAATGCGCTCCAAAGCGCACGAACGGCATACCTCAATTCAAAACAGAAAATACTCTGGGCGATTACGCCAAGGAATTTAAGGACTATGTTACGGAAACAGATGTCAAGACTAAGATCATGATTCTTGATTCTAATCCTAAGGCATATAACCTTGACAAGATGCTTGAGTTTCTAGCCTCCGAGCGCTCGGTCTTCATGTTTTATTTCGTCGGCGTTGAGCCAGGAAAAATCGTAAACACCGTTTTGGTTTCAATGTTCCAAAAGCGGTTACTGAACGCCACTATCCTACTCAAGCACTGGGCGGGAAGAAATTCACGCGGTGTAAGCCAATTTGAAGGAAAGACCATTGGTCAACTCATCCTGTCACCTGAAACGGCCATCAATGAAGAAGCTTCCGTAAGCTTTCTCCATCATGTTTTGACGCTGCAGGTTTCTAACAATTCGTTCCAGCGGACGCGCTAAAGCGCGCCGCTGAACTCAAACGTTCTACGGTATTTACGAGCGTGTTACCCAGTACAACGGCGACAAGCTTGCTGAATGGCGTGGTGACATGCTGCACAAGGAAGACGCGGAGAAGGCCCTCGCTGCGTTGGGTGAAGGCGGCCGCGGCCGGGCAGTGCATGCCGCGTACCTGCTGCGGGGCTTCGACAACGCTCTGCAAGACGCTGTCGCTGGTCACATCGAGGCGGCCTACCGGCTTTCTGAACTTGCCCAAATCGTCAGCGATCTCTACATCGAGTACAAGGACTGGGACTTTCCAGGCGTGTTCGATTACGAGGTCACTGAGCCTATGGGCGACTGGTATGCCTCTTGGCAGAACTGTAGCGATGATGATTTTCTTAATGCGCTGCGACTGAAGTTTTCCGAGTTCATGCAGCAAGGCGACCCCCGCTGGCAAGGCAGCTGGACCACGCACCCTACAACCCTTGAAACCTGAGAAGGAAACATCGTGCAACTTTATCAAATCCGCTATATCGACGACGCGGCGCCAGAAGGCGGCATGTTCAAGCAACAGTGGGTCGGCACACAAGCTGACCTACGCACCGCTGCCAAGGCTGCGCAGACCGAGGGCATGCGCAACATCGAAAAGCTCGATGTCAACGTGCCCACCGACAAGGCAGGCCTGCTGGCCTTCCTCAATGAGCGAGAGGTGAGGTAAGTCTTCACTTCGGAAATACATCTGGACATAACCTGTCCAGATGTATAACATTCCAAACCACTTAGGAGTAACTATGCTCAGAGCAGAGCTTGAACAGTCACAAGGCACAGGTCGAAACCTTGCCCCACAGAAAGAGACCCTCAAAATTTTGCGCCTCATCGCGCGTGTCGAGGAGCGCCTGAGTGTTGTCGTTGATGCGCGCTTCTACGCTGCGCGGCGTGGCGACGGCATGAGCCCGCTTTACTGCAGCGTCTGGATACGAGGCAAAGACTTCCAGACCGCAGGTCACGGTTCTGCAGGCGGCTGCGGTTACCACAAGATGTCGGCAGCGCTGGCCTATGCACTGCGTGATGCAGGCGTGCATCTTTACGGCAACATCTGTGTTCGTGACGTTTCGCCTGACGTAAACGACAGGCCTGCCGACATCGCAGGCGTTGGCGATCAGGCGATGGAGGCCTCGCTCGTCGCAATCGGCAACGCTCTTGAAGGCGTTGATATGTCTCTTCACTTTGTAGGTTGACCAACATGGAAACAATCATGACCCAAGCACTTAAGGAAGCCGGCATCAGGCGCGGCGAACTCGGTATGACGCAGCAGGAACGCATCTGGCGCTGGTTCAAGGACCACCCACGCAACACCAGCACAGCCGCGTCCAAGGCCTTGAAGATAGCGGAGAAGACATGCGCAAGTTTGTGCAGCCAGATGGTCTCGCGCGGGATGCTGGACAGGACGAAGGACCTGCGCCAGCCTGCAGGCTTAGGGAACAAGCGGATGATGCTCATCTTCTGGCCTCCTAACAAGCTGGCCGAGTACGAGGTCCTGCCGGTACGGGCTCAGCCCAGGTTGACAGTAGTGACGATCAGCCCTGCTCCTGACGCTGCGCCACCTTCTCTGCCGAGTCCCCAGCAGGTTCTGTCTGTAAGCCCAGCGCCTGCCCCCGCACCTGAAGAGCCGGCCGAGGCCAAGCCTCTGACCGTTGACACTCTCATAAGTATGGAGCCGGAAGACATCATGGAGCGGCTCGGCGTGCGCAAGGCGCGCGAGTTGTACGACTTGCTCAAGGAAGTCTTCAGCGGCTGATGTGGAAACCGGGCCACCATTCCCGGCAACTTAGGAACTCAACATGAAAATCAAAAACATCTTTACCCCTCCCACGTATGACGAGCGCCTCGAGCGTCAAAAGAACGAGGCGCGTGAGCAGCACCTCGAGCACTCGGCGGCGGCTGAGTATCACGACGGCCTGGCCGAGATGTACAACGAGCGTCACAAGCGGCTGATAAGGCTGCAGGCGGAGCGTGTGAAGGAGATTGCTACGGCTGATCGTACTGATCCGGCCAGACTGAAGGTTGCAGCGTGACAGCCGAGGAAGATGCCGTTGAAAGCCTGCGCGCTCGCAAAGACGCAGCCTTTCTCGAACGCAACAAGGTTGTCGTCGCACTGGCCAAGCTCTTCCCGTCTGGCCGCAACGAGCGCGGCTTGAAGCCGATGGAGCGACAGCTGGAATTTTTCGACACAGGGTATGCGGCGGGCCAAGGGCTGACAGTGCTGACTTTTGAAGAGGCCTGGAAGCGGATGGAAGCCAAGGGCTACCGCTACGGCCACGACGCGCTCGAGGGCGTGCGCTTCGGTTGGGAGCTGGCTCACGGCATGCACATGGAGCCGAAGGTCGAGAAGCCTGACCCGCTCCTGCAGGGTCCCGGCGCTGGCGCCTATGCGATGGCCGGCGGCAACGGTTACGGGAGAGGTTTGTGAAGTCCCCAGTACATCACGTCAGCCGACTCGTCGGCATGAACCCCATCGCCCAGGCCGTCGCCCGTCAGCGGCTGCGCTCGTCCGTCCTCGACATGAAGATCGCCCTGCTCATGTTGACACGCGGCGAACCTTGCGCAGACCTGCTGATAGGCCTTGCCGCCATCATGCAGGCCATGCAGATCGCGCTGCAAGCTGAGAAGCTGGAAGGCCTTGAGGTCAACATCCTCAAGGGCGGCCTCAATGCCTGCCTGCAGCAGGTTCAGGCCAATTTCTACGACCCTGACCAGACCGTAGCCATTACAGCAGGCCTCGACGCCTGCCTCACACTTGTTGGCAGGGTGAAGCCGCAAGCCATCAACGACGCGTGGGCGTCTCTCACGAAAGGTTCTCAGTGATCTGTCCGCACTGTGGCACGTACGCTCGCGTACTCGCTACTCGATCAAAGGATTGTCAGACAAAGCGCCGTTATGAGTGCGCAAATCTCCACAGGTTCAGTACCTTAGAGGTTGTCGTAGAAGGTCGCAAGTTTAAGCGTCAAAGTAATACAATAGCGACTCCACCAACTTAGGAACTCAAATGACTACTATCAAAATCGATACTGATGTACCAATCTCTGGTCGTGTTGTTGCATCTAAATACCCCTTCATGGATTTGCAGGTCGGCCACTCCTTCCTCGTGCCTGATGACGGTACTGGCTCTGTCGCCACCGTGCGCAGTCGGGCGACGAAGCTGAACAAGACTGGCGACCGGCACTTCACGGTGCGTAAGACGCCCGAAGGCCACCGTGTCTGGCGGACGGCTTGAGTTCGCGTTCTGCAAGGACACAGCCTGCCGTGGAGGTCGGTAAGTCTTACGGAAGCCTGCGGGTGCTTAGGGAGTTGCCTGCTGCAGGGCCTAGAAGGTTCTGGCTCTGCGCCTGTGACTGCGGCACTGCAGAAGTGAGGGTGCGCCAAGACCAGCTCAAGTCTGGGCATACTCGCTCCTGTGGCTGCCTCCGAGCTGTTGCTGGAGCCCGTAATGGTACGGCATCAGCTACTCACGGTAGAACAGGTACGCCGGAGTACGTTGTCTGGGTCGCTATGTGGCAAAGGTGCGTTAACCCAAAGCACCGAAGCTACAAGAAGTATCAGGACAGGACTCCGCCTTCCAGGTGGAAGACTTTCGAGGTCTTTTATGCTGATATGGGGCCAAGGCCGGGACCAGAATTTACTATAGAGCGCGTTCGGAACAGCGAGCCTTACGGCCCTGGCAACTGTGTGTGGTTACTGGCGGCAGCGCAGGCCCGAAACACCTCCAAGAACGTGAATATAACTTTCGAGGGACGCACTATGTGCGCGGCAGCTTGGGCGAAAGAGACTGGTATCAGCACAGGCACTATCTGCCATAGGCACCACGCTGGCTGGACGCCAGCCAAAATACTTAACAAACTTAGGAGTGATGACCATGATAATTCGCCCACAGCTGGCTGAAGACGCAATATTAGACGCCGTGCGATTCCCCTGCATCGTTCAGCCGAAAGTGGACGGATGCAGAGCCGTAAATTTGTCTGGCCAACTGACCGGCCGAAGCCTCGACCCTTTCAAGGGTTATGGGATAACGGAGTTCTTCAGTAAGCCTCAGTACCTGGGCTTTGATGGCGAGATGATTTTGGGGAATGACCCTGCATCGCCTGACCGTCTGTGCAGCGCCACGACTGGTGCGATGGGGCGCTTCAAGGGTGTCACGGAGATGGCGAACCTGACGTTCTGGGTCTTTGACCTGGTCACGCCAGAGACGGTCAACCTGCCCTACATGACGCGCTACCAGATGCTCGCAGAGCGTGTGGCAACCTTGCCAACTGAAGCCCGCGTCCGGTTGATGCCGTCTTACTTCATCCAAGACACTGCAGGCCTGCAGCAGGCTATCGCCGAGTTCGCCGAAGCTGGTTATGAAGGCACCATCATCCGCAACCCCGACGCACCCTATAAGCCTGGCCGTGCCACACAGAAGGGCCAGGAACTGTGGCGCGTCAAGCCCTGGGCCGACGCTGAAATTCTGGTGACGGGCATCACTGAAGGCGCCAGGAACGACAACGAAGCCAAGACCAACAGTCTCGGCCGCACCGAGCGCTCCAGCGCTCAGGCAGGCCTTGTCCCGAACGGGCAGGTCGGCTCGATTCAGGGCACCATGCTTGCGGACTTCCACGACCCCAACACTGGCAAGTTGCTGTTCGCCAAAGGCCTGCCTGTGACGATCGGCAGCGGTGAGATGTCGGTCGAGCAGGCCAAGCATTATTTCGAGCACCCTGACGAGATCGTTGGTCACATAACGAAATTTAAATTCATGACGCACGGGATACTTTCCCTTCCCCGGTTCCCTACCTATATCTCCCACCGTCTTCGCGAAGACATATCATGAAAGGCACTTGATGGACTTCAAAAAACTTCACGACAAACTTGCCAGCCCGTACTGGAACACACGCCCGGTATCCGACTACACGCTGGATTACAACGGGGTGCGCGCAGGACCTGGCGTCTGGTTCGAGAACTCGTCGCCCAGCGAGCGGGTGATCTGGAACATCGCCTGGGCCTCAATGCCCTTCATCGATCAGAGGCCTATCACACTTGCTGACGCGGCACTGTTCATCTCCAACCTGCCGCTGCTGCGCAAGTTTGGCGAGAGCCCGGTACTTCTGGACCAGCCCCACATGGCTGAGAAGTTCGCACTTGTCGAACTGAGCAACCTGCTGACACTTGAGGAGTTCGTCCCTCACATGCTGGCCATCAAACGCACGCAGGCCTTCCCGCTCTGGATACGCAACGGCATGCTGGCACGGCTTAACGCAAAGAAAGCTGCCGCGTGAAACCTCTCGATTCAGTGCTTGCCAGCATTAAATTGCCGTTTGACCTGGCACCGCTGCAGCGTCAGGACATCGAAGCGCTGACGCCGTTCGAGCGTATCGCCTACTTCTACGAAGTAGGTTGTGGCAAGACGGTCGCTTCGACGCTCTCGATGTTGATGTGGAACAACGACCACAACCTGATCGTTGTGCCTCCCATCCTGATTGACGATTGGTGCCTCTGGCTGAAAGCGTTGGGGCTTACGGATATTGTGGCGTACCGCACACCGCAGAGAAAGCCTGAGTGGCTGCACTCGCGTTTCGTTGTGATGTCGCACGCGATCTTCCGTGACGACTACCAGAAGATTCTGCTGTCGATGCGCGGCTCTGAACTCAGCGTTGTGGTTGACGAGGCGCAAGGGTTGAAGAACCCTGCCTCCAAACTCTTCAAGTACGTCAACGCGATGTCTGCAGGCCGCCAGATTGTGCTGCTCACCGGCACGCCGACAACCTCGCCGGCCGACGCGTACAGCTACGTGAAGATCAAGACGCCAGCGGTCTACCGCAGCAACGGGCACTTCGAGAACGTGCACGTCGCTGACCGAAACATCTTCGGGCAGGTGACTGAGTGGCAGAACCTTGACCTGGTTCACACCAACCTGATGCTCAACGCAGTCAGGCGCGACAAGAAAGAGATGTTCGGCTACAACCTTGTGCCGCACTTGAAGCCCATCCCGTATGCCCTGGAGAAGGCTCACAAAAAGCTGTACGAGAAGCTGATGGATGACCAGTTGCTGATCTACACGGACGGCACGAAGATCGATGCGACGACACCTGTGAAGCTGTACCACGCTGCCCAGCAGATCATCGTCAATTACGACTACTTCAGCGGTGACCCTGACAAACGCTCCGTCGCCTACGACCTGCTCGACCAGACGCTGGACGAGGTGCAGCCGATGGAGTTGAAGAACTCGAAACTGGTAGTGTGGACTTACTATCAACGCTCCAGCAAGGCGGTCTCAGATTACCTGCTTGCAAGGCTTGGCCCCAAGGCTGTCGTGGTGGCTTATGGCCGCAGCGACAGCCAGGAAGCCGTCCGCCGCATCATGCACGACCCTGAAACGCGCGTCCTGGTCGGCCAGCCCGGCAGCTGCGGCGTCGGGCTGAACTTGCAGAAGGTCTGCAGCGAGATGCTATTCCTGGAGATGTCTACTTCACCTATGCAGGCGCGGCAGGCGTTTGGCCGGGTTGACCGGGTAGGGCAGACGATTGCACCGACCATCCGATTCGGGCAGGCGATCGGAACCATCCAGGAAACCCTCTTCAGGCGTCTGCTGGAAAACGACGAGCTGGTTCAGAAAGTTGAGCGCACTCCGAAGTCTTTGCGAGAAGAAATATTTGGTAGATAGTGTGACATTAAGTTAAAATCTGTCAGTCCTTTCCCACAGCAGAAAGCCCAGGTAGCCGATAACGGCGCTGGGCTTTCTGGTCGGGTGACATCTTAGAAGCAAATGGCTGGCACCTTGTGTCAGACCACTGCAGGGCCGGTAAACTGGCCCTCCTTTAGCTATCAACTTAGGACCTGCGTGTGACTTATTCACCGGAATATCGCTCTTCAATCGAACGCCAGTGGTCGGAAGACTCTGCAGCAGACGAACTCAATGATGCCGACTACGCTCTCTGGAAGAGCCACCGCCACGTACAGCGGCAGATGATCGGCAAGAACAAAGCCCTGATTCACTACCGCACCGAGCCTGACGGCCCTGTAATACTGAATACCTGGAAGGTCTTCGACAGCGACTTTGACCTCAGCAGCGGCATGTACATCACCCTGAGGGGCGACGACGCCCTTGATCTGTTCACCTTCACCCACGTCCCGAAACGCCTGCCGAACTCGACAGTGTTTATCTGGGTCACGCACTTTCCTGACCTGCAGCACGTTCGCCAAGGCAACGGGAAGCGCTACCTCGACTGGCTTGCTGTCGCCGTGAAGTTCTCGACGAAGGCAGAGCATCAAGCGGCAGGCGCTGAACACCTGCTCGATGTCAGGGCGTTCAAGGCTCTCTACCCACAGCACTCAAATACCTCGTTTTAAGGGGGACTTAGTTGTCGAATTATTTTTACTACCAGATGGAGGGCGGTGAGGAGGCATGGCACCCCGCTCCCATCTCGCAGCTAGGCAACATCCGAAATAAAAAGCCCATGTTCATCACCGCGTTGATGGTGGACAAGCTGGCAGATGACACGATGGACAAGGCCGAGATTGCTGGCCTGAAATACACCGGAGATTTCTACCTCGATTGGGATGACGCCAACGCTCCCGACACCACCGCACCGCACGCTGTACGTTGCATTAAAAAAATGATCGACATGGGGGTCAACCCCGAAGCGCTCAAGCTGTACGCTACTGGCGGTAAGGGTTTTCACTGTGTCGTCCCTGCCGAGATTTTCATGGAGAAAATCCCGAAGGCCGGCACAGCGGCACTGCCGTACATCTTCCGGGAGCTGGCCCTCGAACTTGTGGTTGACACTCTGGACCTGCGGGTCTACTCAGGGCGTCGTGGGCGCATGTGGCGCGAGCCTAACGTCAAGCGTCCGAACGGCAAGTTCAAGGTGCCTATCACCTGGACGGAGCTGCAGGAAATTGACAAGGACAATTACGTTGACCTGTGCAGTGGTCCGCGGCACGAGTTGCAGCGTGAGCCTGCAGAATATGCCATCGACTTTGCAGTGCTGTTTGAGAAGTGCAAGCAAAAGGTTGCAGGCAAGGTTGCTGCGCGCAAAAAGCAGAAGCCTACTGGCCACATAGCCACAGGCGAGCTGCCCAGTTTCCAGGCCATGTGCGAAGGCCGCGGCATCAGGTCGGGTATAGGCTTTCACCCGTTGGCGATGCAGATCGCTATCGTGGCTAACGCTCGGGGTATGACCGAGTCGCAGCTGATCGAAGCCTGCCAAGGCCTCATCGAGAATCACGTCTCTGACGGCGACCGTTATAACACGCCGAAAAAGCGTGAGCTTGAACTGCTGCGCATGCTCAGCTACACCGAAGACAATCCATGCTACGACGTGTCTGTCGGTGCGCTGAAGTCAGTGCTGTCCCATCAGGCGCCAGACCTTGACGGCCTGCCTATTGCGCGTGAAGACATTGAAGATGCCATCGCCAAAGGTGATACCGGTGAAGACCTTGAACTCGACGAGTTCTCTGACGTTGCAGGTGTGAGCTTGACCCGGTTCGGCGTTTACGTCAACACCGAGTTCGGGCAAAAGCGTGTATGCGCCGTATCTTTTAGCGATGTGACCTCGCTGAAGTCTCTCGAATCTAACCAGCTCATCTGCCTCGATGCGCAGGTACTGGTCAACGGCAAAGCTGCAGGCCGGCAGGCCCTGGAACTTGAGACCTTCTACAGCCTGCAATCTTTCAACCGCTTCTGTGCGCGTCTGGGCCATGCGTTTCAGGGCACAGACAGCCACGTCCGTGGCATGTACATGAGGGCAGTCGAAATGGCCAAGAAAAATGGGAAAGATGTTTACGTGACTTCGCGCGAGGGGCTGGACATTGTCAACATCCCCAACCACGAGAACCCTGCGCTGCACGAGCCGTTCATGATCTGGTCGGACTCGAAAGGTGTCATCCTTGAGCCGCGCGCGCGTGGCACTGGCATCGAGATTCAGTTCCAGGGCTACCCAGACCAGCGCGGCCAGTTCCGCACTGACCTAGGCAACGCTCCGAAGCTGGTCGAGTGGCTCAAGGAGCCAGGCAACAAAGACTTGATGGCGAGCACCATACAGCACATGCTGTCGTGCCAGAAGCCTGAGGTCGTCGGCAAGGTGCTCGGCTGGACGACAGCCTGCTTTTATCGCATGCTGTTTCACAAGGCCTACGGTCAGTTCCCTGTACTGCACATCAACGGTGCTGCAGGCAGCGGCAAGTGTCTCGGAAGAGACACGCCAGTCCTGATGGCTGACGGCTCTGTGAAGATGGTTCAGGATGTACAGACAGGCGATTATCTGCTCGGCCCTGATGGTGGGAAGCGTCTGGTACTTGGCACCACGACCGGTCGCGAGATGCTGTACAAGGTGACACCTGTCAAAGGTGACGCTTACACGGTGAACGCAAGCCACATCCTGAGCCTGCGAAAGTCTGAAGCTCGTGGTGCCGTACTTGCAGACGGTACTCGTGTGACGGCTGATGCGGACATTGTCAACGTAAACGTAAAAGTCTTTGCTGAAAGCAACGCCGCTGCGCGTAAGACATTGAAAGGCTGGCGCGCTCCTGCGGTGGACTTCCACCACGACGAGGGGAGTCTGCTACTCGACCCTTACTGGCTCGGCTGCTGGCTGGGTGATGGCGACGCGAGCGGGCCGTATCTTCATAAGCCAGAGTGCAACATGACTCGCTGGTGGGTGGCGCACGCTGAGGCGGCAGGGCACTTCGTCACTCGTCGGGGTGATGCTGGTTGTGCTATGTGGGCAATTACGAAGCAGGACTCCACCAAAGTTGCCAAGGGTTCGTGGAGCCGAGACACTAATGACTTCCGGGAATCTCTGAAAACTTTGAACCTCCTGGGCAACAAGCATATCCCTCAGAACTACCTGCGAGGCAGCCGTGAAACGCGCCTGCGTTTGTTGGCTGGGCTGTTGGATTCAGACGGGCACATGAGCAACTCAAGCTTTGACTGGGTAAGCAAAGACCAGCAGATGGCACAGGACTTCACGTTCCTGTGCCGGTCGTTGGGCCTTGCCTGCTACATGGCCCCCTGCATAAAAAGCATCAAGTCTGTAGGTTTTGAAGGGCAATACTGGCGTTGCTCTGTCAGTGGTGACACTGACAAAATCCCATGCCTGGACAAGCGAGCACCGGCGCGCCGTCAGGTGAAGCGCCATCTGGTCACAGGAGTGTCAGTTGAGCCGATTGGCGAAGGTGACTACTACGGCTTCGAGCTGGACGGCGACCACCTGTTCTTGCTGGGCGACTTCACAGTCACCCACAACACCAGCATGTTCAAGTCTTTCCTGCAGATGTTTTACTACCACCAGGAGCCGAAGATGCTCTCGCCAACGTCTACAGCGTTTGCGATCACTTACTCCGCAGCCGGCAGCACGACTCCGCCGCTCACCATCGACGAGTACAAGCCCCACGAGATGCCTCCGGCAATGCACGACAAGCTCAAGCTCATGTGCCGTGACAGCTACAACGGCCGTGAAGTGCAGCGCGGTGGCGGGACTCGTGAGAACGATGACTACCGTGCACTGCACAGCTCGGCTTTGTTCGCGCCGGTCTGCATCATTGCTGAGGCTGTCGAGGAGGAGTCTGCACTGCTGGAGCGCGTCGTGCTGGCGACTTTCGCCAAGCCTGGTAGCTACCAGAACAGTCAGAACTTCGACCACTTCATGCAGTGGCGTGAGCATGGTGAAATCCTGGCCATCATCGGACAGTACCTCGCCGCGCAGACACTTGCGAAGTACAGCACCACGCAGCTGACTGAAGACTTCAACGCCCTGTACAGGGATGCGCGGGCCAAGTACCTCTACAGTGCAGACGACCTGACGAACGGCACGCCAGCAGCTGAGCTGATCGAGAAGCAGCAGGCCAAGGAACGGACAGTGTTCAATTTCACCGTCTCACGCTTTGGCCTGATTCGTTTCCGCCGCCTGATGGAGAACATTTATGGCGACGAGTACGAAGCCCTGTTCGGTGAAAAGTTTCGCGAGATGGAAGCTGATGTGTATAACCGCATGTCTGACCTCTACATCAACACGCAGGCTGAATGGCTCAAGGTCTTCAACCAGTTTGCCGAGATGTCGCAC
>ERZ724508.52-NODE-52-length-74525-cov-5.338539_pt1 | contig 74525 bp, 70 predicted proteins | sample MGYA00376041_ERZ724508 | MGnify/ENA primary metagenome ERZ724508 (study PRJEB28724, sample SAMN07190887) | wastewater metagenome | isolation source: effluent of sewage treatment plant in Hong Hong | place: USA: Christiansburg, Virginia | collected 2016-03-01 ...
CAAGCATCGGATTTATTGCGAAACATTTAGGTTTCACAAAAGTTAGAGGATCATTCGAAGAATATTCACTCGAAGTAAACGTAGGCGATACATTAGAAAACTCAAGTGTAAGTACTACAGTTAATTTAAATAGTGTCAATACTTCGAATGCAGACCGTGATGAGCACCTAAAGGGTGCGGATTTTTTTGGTGGCAGCGAAAACCCAACAATGGTCTTTAAATCATCATCAATTACTGGTAGTGCAGATGATTTTAAAATATTAGGTGACCTAACTATCAATGGAAAGACAATGCCAGTTGAATTCGAAGCTGAATTCGGTGGAGCAGTTACAGACCCATTCGGAAATCTAAAAGCTGGGTTTGAAGCTAAAGGTGAAATTAACAGAACTGATTTCGGCATTAATTGGAATGTTCCAGTTGGAGATGGTTTTCTAGTTTCAGAAAAAATCAAAATTGAATTAGATGTACAATTAACACCCGCTAGTTAAATTTCCTCAAAAGACTCTAAGGTCTGTACTTGCCGCGCAGTTTATCCATATATGGGTAAATTTTGCAGGGACGGACCTTGTAGATCCTTGTAGAGCTTGTACCCTACAACTTGACAAACTTAGAGTTTGGCTACTTGACCAAATTCCAATTCAACTGGTGTTTCGCGCCCAAAAATATCAACAAGTACTTTAAGTGTATTCTTATCAATATCAATATCTGAAATTGCACCATTGAAATCTGCAAAAGGACCAGTAGTAACTCGCACTTGTTGTCCAACTTCGAAATCTAAACGAGGATGAGATTTAACTGCAGCTGCTACTTGTGTTTTCTCACCAGTATCACCACTACCCAAAATATTTTCTACTTCTTTACGGCTTAACGGATTTGGTTTTGAATCAGCACCAACGAAACCAGTAACACCAGGTGTGTTACGAATCACGTACCAAGTATCATCATCAAGATTCATACGAATCAAAACATATCCTGGAAAAACTTTTTTCTTAACAATAGTTTTCTTGCCATTTTTAAATTCAATAACGTCTTCCATAGGAACGACTATTTCGTGGATACGCTCTTCAACATTCATAGAACGCATACGAGTCTCTATATTTTGCTGAACACGGTTTTCGTATCCTGCATATGAATGAAGTACATACCATTTACCTTTGCGGTCATATGGAGAAATGATAATTTCGTCTTCGTCTTCATCATCATCACTTGAAACCACATCAACAAGTTCAGCAGCATCATCAAAAGCAACTTCGCCCTTATCAATTGTTTCGGGTTCAACGAACGCAGTTCCGTCTGCTTCATTGATTTGATCGGTTTCGTTTATAGTTGTTTCTTCCATTTTCTTTCCAATATCCTTCTAGATTTTTAAATAATTATTTACTGTAAATTATATTTGCTAATTTTTCAGCACCGTAATCAGTTCCAAGGATTAATATTGTAACAAGAACTATGCATACAAGTACAATAATGGTTGAATTTACCACTTCTTTACCGCTAGGCCAAGATACTTTTTTGAGTTCTTGCCATGCTTCTTTGAAAAAGTTTATAGATTTTTTGATGACATTTACTTTGGGAGCATTAGGATTTTTCGGTGGACGCTTTTTTGTGGCAGCATTCTTTTTCATATTTGCTCGTTGAGAATCTGCATCCATTCCCATTTTTGTGGTCATGCGACGCATCTCGCGGTTCATTGGTTCTTCAGGTGATGTCATAAGTGAATTCATTTTAGTACGCAATGAGCCCAATAACCTGATTAGTTTTGCATTTTTTAGACTTTATCTAAAACATTTATAAAAATAACGATAAGATTGGCGATTCTGTAACATCAAGCTCAACTGTCCTGCTAATTAAAAGACAAATTGATAGCCAACATTTATTTTTTGGTTGAAGCCATTGAAAGGTTTTTTAATGCTACTCGTATTGCAGATATAGCTTTATCTACTTCAAAGTCACGCACTAATACCATAATCTCATTTAGTGTTGTGTATATTTCTATTACCGAAATACCTTCCCAAGCTAAAATCCTGAGTGGGAATTGCAATACACCTGTAGTTTCAATTTGACCATGTGTGCGTTGCAGAGAAATACCAGTCAGATCGGGGATGATGTTGACGATTTCTTCATTTTTTAATTCAATTTCTAAAGTCGATTGTAGTGATTTACTTGTTATTATTGATGTCTCATTAAACCCTTGTGTGAAAATAAATACAGACGCGAAGTTAGTTTCCAAATTTTTTGAGATCTTTGCCAACTTTGTTAATAGCTCTGATGAATTTTTGACAGTCATTTCAAATAGGTCAGATCGAAGTCCAAGGTTTGCTAAATAATCGGCCGGATTGACTTGATAGTAGGGTTTCATTTGGGAAACGTAACGCTGCAGAGCTATAACTACCGATCCCTGGGTAATTGATTTTCGCAATTCATTTTGTATTTGTGGCTGTATCTTGCGCGCCAAAGAAGAAAGGTTAATCAGCTTTTCGGTTAATGCTTCGCGCATATAAGGCGACTGGTTAACTATTTCTTCAACACTTTGTGAGATTGATATCATGTATATTATTATACAGACACTATTAGAATTGTACAATATGTATAAATAATTGATTCTTATCATCATTTCGCCTTTAATAACTTATACAAGCTACGAGCTTGTGGTATTTAAGGACGAGATTATGGTTACTAAGAAGAAGAAAAGAACGAAACCAATTTTTATACGTGATACTGACGGCATAGTTAGCAAAAAACTTGCTGAGTATCTTTTAAGTCTGCGCAAAACTGGTGAAGTTGATCAGACTCCAGTACTCACTAAAACAAAAGCGGTTGCTTGGGCTAAAACACATACTACTTTTCCTCAACGACATTTGGACAGGTATGAACTTGGTCTAGTTGAAGAACAACTGAGAGGTCATTTTGATATCCGTTATTCAAGTACAAAGCTAGTTGAAGTTGCCGAATATGTATATAAAGTGCGAAGTGTTTACGGGATGAACCTTAGGCAATGTCGCGATTTTCTTTCGAGTCATTTCGTTGCGAGCAGACCAGCAGTACAAGACGCCTTAAATGCTGCGATTATGAATTCATTCCAACTTTCAAGAGATCTACCTTTTTGGGATCAAGCTCAGTATGGAAAATTTGAATACCTGTGCAAGAATTTAGCGGATGAACAAAAAATAGACACTCGGCTTGGTTGGGAAAGACACGTGTTCACCCAGGTACAAAACTATATATTCCAATGTCTACATATGGCTTCTCCCAGAAATGATGCTCGATACAAAATAGCTCCTGATGAGCTTAAAAGGTTTAGGCCAATAATCGAAAACGAGCTAAGAGCACTAGTAGATCGCAGTCGCGATGCTGGACAAGAACAACTTGTTGAACTCACAAAAAGAATAATAGAAATTAGCTCATTTCGGTCAATAGATTTTTCAGGATTTGATCTTGCAGTAGCTTTCATGTCGCAATTTGATCTACCTAATTTTGAGCTTTATGCGAATCTAAGATTATTTATATCTCAACCCGAGAGTTTAAAAGCGGTTCAGAAATTTACTGAATTTGTTAAAGATTTATCGCCAGAAGAATTGGTTGAAAGTTTTAGACAGATAGCGCCCATACATCGTCATGGTTCCAGTGCTGTTGTGCTTGCGAACCTAATTAAGAGTAATGCCTTAACCCCAGAACAGTCTATTGCATTTGCAGAATTTGCTGTTCAAGAGTGGGCTGGATTCCCAAAATATAATCATGAGAAAGCAGACAGACTATTCAATTTTGGAATGAGTGGCGAGTTGGATGCATTTAAAGATTCTAATAGTCAAGCATACGAAGCATTTATGCTATTTTCTGTTCTTAGAAAACAACCGACAGAGGATTGGGATAAAATCCCCCGAAGTACAGGGCCAAATCCTGCGTTTGATGTGCTTGTGAATAGTTTTCCAGAATATGTTGAGAAATTAATCGATGCCAACTTTGTCCCAGAGCAAGAGGAAATTAGTACCGTAGCTAAGGCATTTGGTTTAGATAGCGATGATCCCGCCGTTACTAATGTTTTACAACAATTAGTGACTCATCCTAATGCCAGTGACGTATTAGCTAGCCTTCAAGTTCGCAGAGCAGACAGGGAAGCTAAATCCAGTGCCATTCGAGCATCCATATTACAAGAAGGAGTTACGTCCTCAATCCAAGCCAGCTCAATAGAAGCCTTACCAATAACCCACTAATGTACAGTTTATGTAGATATGGGCAAATTTCGCAAGGACGGACCTTGCACAATCAGACAATACAGTTTAAAGGCCGGGCTGATGTGGTGTAGTAGCCAGAGTGGTAGGTGGTGTAGTTGCGGGTGGTTGAGTTGTATGAGGAATTTCTTGCATTGCAATAGTTGATTCCCTATCATCACTCCAAGGTTGGTGGTGAGGTTTCTCTGATATGACCATACTTGGATCATGTGGAGGATTTTTTGGTCGGTTGTTATCTGGTAATAGTGATGGTTCGTCCTCTGGATCTGCAAAACTACGTTTGGTATTAGGCGAATTTGGGATATGATGTCCTGAAGTTCCCTCAGTATCGTTAAGTTCAAATGTTGAAAGACGATTAGCATCTATAGAAGATGGGCGTGGGCTCTGATGAGAGGCTACAAGCCGGGGATAACTAAATTTCTCAGGTACACCACCAAAAGTTGATGGTTCAATTATTATAGTGCGCATAGCCTTGCCATTCTCACCTATATCTTCATTGTCAATACTTACACCATCGAGCTTGTGAGCATAATCAAATACCAAGCTACCTGAATTAGCCTCAATAAGCTGGCGTACAATATCTTTATGGTCAAGACCCTCAAACTTTTCTATGTTTTTTAATACCGAAAGCCCATTACCCGCAACTATAAGCCTTCGCGCAATTTCACCATGATATTTAGCATCAAAATTTTCTATACCCACGGCAGCTTCAAAGCCAACACCAGCATCAATTGCACTTTCAACAACAGACATTTGATCTAATTTATCGAATATGTTCATATTATTAATTACAAAACTGAATTCTCGTTTTTGCATTAAATGATCTGCAAGTTCAGCTGTTAGATTTTTGAATCCTTCTATATATTTTTTAACATCATTGACATAGCCATTTTCTGTCAAAAATATCGCAATCGCATTATGGTCCGATTCAGGAAAGTATTTGATCCCTGGTGCTATGAACTCTCCATAGCCACCAACTATGAGACCGACTGCTATCTCTGCATCTAGGGAACTAACTTTTTCGTAACTATATTCCTCTAGCTTATATGCTACTGCCCACCCTTGTTTTAGTGCGATAAGCCTATGAGCAATATACTTTTGATCTTCTGGTGAATATCTAGAGACATCGATTGATAATCTTTCATAATCTCCATTGACTAATCTTATATCCGCTTGTTCTCTTGGTATTGTCATCCCATTAGCATACAACAAACATATACTTTACGTCAAAAGGGCGTATTGTGATACTTTAAGTCGTAAATACAGGAATAATGTGAAGTGCGTATATTAGTTTACTAAACCTGGTGTAGATGTTACTGCCACTGTCGTATCAGTCAACGCACTTCTCGGTACATAGTTCATTTTTCTTACATTTGGTAAAGCAGGCTCTGCAGGCATACCTAGATGCCTTTGTGAATCTAATCCAGCTGACACACCGCTCACAGCTGGAGATGTTGCTTCTTGATGTGGACTTGGTATATTTGCTTGAGACATATTAACACTCTACATACATAAGACTTAATATGTCAAGAATACAGAAATTTTAGTTTGTATATCGTAAAGTTTAATGTTAGAAGTAATACAAACAGCAGTAATATAAGAATATATATCTTACATCACATATGGTGTATATACATTAAGTTGACATTAAAGAACGATTTCTTCTATTCTTATCTTCATGCTAAAAACACTATCTAAGGGATATTATGGACCATTTAAAGCCACACGCTTGATTGGTAGGGGCCACTCTGGAAAATTAGCTACCACACTCAGAAATTATCGCGATTTAGATTATTCACATGCATTTAACCTGATAGGAACTAATCATGGAGATCAGGTTGCGCAAAATATTATGAGCTTTATGGCTAAACGCCATGGAATAATTGTTAAAGAACTAATTCGTCAAAAGAAATTTACTGAGCTACTCAAAAATATAAAAATATTGAATAGTGAAGTTACTAGCAGGATCGAGCCAAACGAATTAGCGAAGCTCGCTATTGACTTAGATGATGTCGAAGGGTTAAGTGAATTAGATAAGACAAAGCGTATTGGTAAACTAGTAAATTATCTAAGCAACTTTGATACCTATAAATTAGATAAATATGTTGCTCAAGCCATTATCGACGCTGGACTAATTAAACAGTTTTCTGAGAATTTAAATAAATTTTTTGATCTCGATTTAAAAATAGTGCTCCAATTATTTGAAGCGGGATACGGCGAAAAAGCCTCACTAAATAATCGTAGCTTTAAAGACGTAAGCATCAAAAAAGAAATTCTTCCATATACTGGCCACGCCATCTATGGAATTCAAACCCCATCCTCCATAGAAGATGAAGAACCCATCCTGAGAATATTTACTGAAGATACTATGATCCTGGACAGTTCAAATGCAGATACAGAAACACGATTTCTTGAATTTATGAGACATGCCAGTTCGCAAATAACTGATGGTGCAAATAAAATAGCCACAAGTTTTCAACTGACTAATCCTTAATTTACACTAATAAGTTAATAGTTTCCTAAAATTATAAATCTGTGGACAACTTCGCTAAAGGCTAAACCTTAATACTTGCTTCGCAGGGCACAAGGGACCCAGAACTACCGTACCCCAACCAGGTTGGGGAAATAAATATATGCAGGACACAAGGGACCCAGAACTACCGTACCCCAACCAGGTTGGGGAAATAAATATATGCAGGGCAGGAGGGACTCGAACCCCCAACCGCCGGATTTGGAATCCGATGCGCTACCAATTGCGCCACTGCCCTTTGGTTCAGCAATTCATAATTTTAAGAAAGCTAAGTTAGTAATCTTAGCAACTATGACGCACTTAACGAATAACGTGCGGATGAATTATTATGAATTTCATAAAGTCCCATGTTAAGGTGACGATACCCATTCAAATCAAACAATAACTTAATCAAGGAATTAAAATGCCATTAGTTACCATATTAATAATAATAGGAATATTCATTCTCGTAATTGTTGCGTTTAAATCAATTACAGTTATAGGCCCAACACAAATTGGTTTGGTTAGAAAAAATTTCTCTTTCAAAAAATTGCATGATGATTCCCCAATTGCGTTTAATGGTGAAGCAGGATACCAAGCAAAATTATTAATGCCAGGTTTGCGATTTAAACTTTACCCTGTTTTCTCTGTACAAAAATTCCCTTGGGTTCAAGTTCCTGCTGGTGAGATTGGTGTTGTTATTGCTCAAACTGGTTCTCCTCTCCCTATAGGTGCGAAGTCTGCTATCTATAAACCAATATTTGAAAATTTTTCTAATGTAGAAACTTTCTTAGTAAACAAAGGACAAAAAGGTGTTCAACGACCTGTTCTTCCTCCTGGTACTTTGGTACCAATTCATCCTGTTGCTTTTCTTGTTATTACAAGCCGCGAAGTTTTTGGTTTGCCTGTCTCACCAGATTTTGCAACTATTTCACGAAAGGGTGGCTTGACTCCACAGCATTTTGGTTTGAATCCAGAACAACTTCGTGTTGTTGAAATTTCTCCACAGGGCGATAGAGATGTTTTAGGTATTGTTACAACTCTTGAAGGCGACCCACTACCAAGTGGTGATATCGCTGGTCGACTAAATGGTTTTGCTGATGTACAAGAAAAAGAAAACCAAGATGCGACTGATGCTGAACTCATCGACATGATTATTGGTACTAAAAATGAATTACACAATAACTATCAAGATTTCCAATTATTTTTAGATAATGGTGGAAAAATTGGTCTACAACACGACCCTTTGCTTTATGGTGCATATTTGTTGAACCCGTTTTTAGTTCGCGTTGAACTTGTCCCAATGTTGGTTGTAAACCAAGGTGAGGTTGCTGTTATAAAAGGATACGTAGGTTTACCAACTCTAGATACTTCCGGAGTTGAATTCAAACATGGTTCAATAGTGCGACCTGGCCATCGCGGTATCTGGCAAGAGCCGCTGCGCACAGGTAAATTCCCTATCAACCCAAGATGCTATGCAGCAGAAATAGTTCCTACTTCAATTCTGACATTGAACTGGTCTGACGAAAATTCTCAAGCTCATGATTTAGACGCACACCTTAAAGCTATTAATGGTAAATCTCGTGAAGGTTTCGTTTTTAGTTTGGAGTTACAAGTACAAATTCATGTTCCAGATACGAAAGCACCGAAAGTAATTTCTATGGTCGGAACAATGATGAATCTTGTCAATGAAGTTTTACAAAGTGCTGTAGGTAACCATTTTAGAAACACTTTACAAGCTGCTGAAGCTGTTACTTTTATTGAAACTCGCCAACAAGTTCAGGAAGATGCATTGATAGCAGTTACCCGACATTTGTCTAATTATGAAGTTGAGACTAAAGGTGTATATATACAAAATGTTGAATTCCCACCAGAATTAGTTGAAGTATTAACTCGTCGTGAAATTGCAAACCAAGAAAAGGCTACTTTCCAAGAACAAGAACGTGCACAAATTGTTCGTGTACAAATGGAGAAAGCAAAAGGTACTGCCGACATGCAGAGTTCGCTTGCTAGTGCTCAAGTAAAAGTAGAAATTTCTAAAAATGAGGCAATGGCCAAAGAAGCTGCCGCTGGAGGTGAAGCCGCATTTATATCTACTACAGGTAAAGCTGAAGGTGAAAAAATTGCAGCAATAGGTTTAGCAAATGCTTCTGCAAAACAGGCTTATGTTTTAGCTGTCGCTAAAGGTGCTGAAGCACTTGGACTTGCTCGAGCACGAGGGTACGAAGAACAAGTGCGGGCTGTTGGTGTTCAAACTACCGGTTTAGTTGCTGTAGCCAATGCGATTTCAGAAGGCAAGATTACTGTAATGCCAGAAATTTTGGTTAATGGTGGTGGCGGTGCTGGAGAAGGTTTAGCTGCAACACTTATGGGTTGGTTAAAATCTATGGGATCTGACGTTAACTCAAGCGAGAAACTTAAAGATGAGGTCAAAGAAGTTGTTAAACAAAATATAAAAGAAAAAATTGAAATAAAACCAATAGACACTATATCTTAAATACTATCTATCCTTCTTGGCTAGACTTTTTAATATTTTTTCGGTTGACTATTGTTTTTACGATCAAAATTATAAGTCCAAACAAAATTATGAATGGGAATGTTGCTCCCAGGATTATTACGATTCCACCAAGTGAAGTCAATAACGACTTAGATGATTTATCCCACGACTTTCCTAAAATCGATTTCGAACCCTCGTCTTGCGCTGATGAAGTTTCTCCTTTTTCAGTGAGAGTTACAGTTATTGTCGATAGCGATATTTGTTCGTTTAATAATTCTTGTTGACCTTTAGTATTTTCGATATCTGACTGTACATCGAATATTTGTTGCTGTATATCAAGAGCACTATTTGGTGTCGCCTTTTCAAGAGCAACGAGTAGAACCGCTTTTCGTTGTTCTAAAATTGCTAGTCGAGCAGTATAATCTTTTACGTTATATGACTCATCAAATGAATCTAGAGAAGAACCTGTTACTGTACCTAATTCACGTAGTGCAACTAATTGTTCATCTAATTTGTCGCTTGGAATTCGAACAGTAATAACCGCACTATGTAGAGTTGAATCATTACTTTGAATATATCCTCCATCTTTTTTGATGATCAAGACAACTTTGTCATAGTTCTTTGTTAAAGAATTTTTATCAATAGTTATATCAATAGTTCCAGTTTTAACAATATACTTACTTAATGGGTCGCCAATATTTGACTGAGGTGCTTGCTCTGTAAGACCATTTTTAGTTTCGGAACCAGACTTAGACGTTTCAAAACCACTGTCTTGGCTTGAACTGTTCGAATCATTTATACCAGGAATATCCTGCGCATCCGATCTTACACCAACTAATCCATCCTGATTCCTATAAGTAGACGGTGATGCTTTTTGCGAATCTTTTTCTGCACCCAATTCGTTTATTCCAACGAAATATCCAGATATTAATAGGAAAACTATTGCTGTACTTAATACTATTTTCTTCATGGCCACTCCTTGTTTTTTGAATCTACAGGTTGTGACGTCATGAAGAAAGAAATAGTTCCAAAATTGGTGTTTTATTATTTTATTTTTAGAGTTTCTTCATACTTAGATGGATGATAATCATAATCTTTTGGGTTCGATTTAGCATTTCCTATATTCTTTTTGCAATATTGCAATATTTTTTTGCTCAACACGGTTTGTGTAAAGCTCTTTATTTAGTGCAGCAATTGCTAATACTTCTGTTGAATCTGTATACTCTAAAAATGCTCCTGTTTCTAGTTAATCATTGATACTTACATCTAAGAATTTTTGATTTTCTCACAATGGACAGATATTAAATAAGACATTGCGAGGGTTTATTCATACTTGCCGCTAGTCAAATTTTTTTTAATTTCTTCAATTGCAGTATTTATCTTTGCTTTATTGCCTAGCTTTAAATTGTATTCTAAATCCCGAAAAGCAATGATGCTAGCGCGCAAGGCAATTTTCCTATTTAAAATATCATTAGCGCCATATGATTTTAATGCTGATTCCAGAACCACTTGATCTTGTATGGCACAAAAATCTTGCGAAGCATCATAGTAGCCCAAATCTCCAAAATCTATTACCCCAATAAAACCATCTTTCTTCATAATAAGGTTCCCGTAGCCGATGTCTCCGTGACACATTACTGGTTCAATTCCAAGTGACTGTATTTTTGTTGGAAATAATTCTTTAACAAAGTTATTCAAAATAGATATTTCATTCAAACTAAATAACTCTTTGAGAGCCATTTGTAAATTTGTATACTTCTGACCCAATAACAATATTTCGTCTTCAAGAGATATTCTTTCCAATCCATCTAGTTCCAATGAATGCAACTTCTTTAGAAAGGTACCCAATGTAATGCCGATATGGATTTTAGTTTCAGCGTCGAGTTCATTTTGTATATCTCTTAATTCTGATCCGACGACACCTTCGTAACCTATATATTCGTATTTGTCAGACACCCAAAGAATTTTTGGTACTTGAATGCTCAGTTGTTGATTCTCTAAAAGATAGTATATTTTTACTTCACTTCGGTAGTCGTCTTTCACTTCGGAACGTCTTGGAAACTTAAAAACATACTTACCTGAATCGACAATGTAGACACGACTCATCCAACCAGTTTCATTTAATTCAATTTGAACATTTGCATTACCCTCTAAGTCACTAACAAGCTCGACAACAATTGCTTTCTCATCATCAATATTAAATGCCATAATCAATTATTATAATTTGTACGAAAGAAGCTTGTAGCTAGTATCAAGACACCACTAGATATTAGCAATATGGCAAAGAGTAAATTCTCTACAATATTCAGACCAGTACTAGAAAGTTCACCATTAGCAATACCTGTCACACTCCCAACAGAATTAAGACCAGGAGCAACATTTTCATTTTCGAAATTAGATATCAATGGCACTGTAGTAGTTATGTTTTGAACAGGAGTAGTCACAATAGTTGTTGTAGTAGTGGATTCTTGATCTGAATTAGGATCTCTCGTAGTATAAAGAGAACCTCCGTAAGCTCCGGCAACTAAATATGTACCACTTGCATTCATTGTAATGCTACGCCAGTCTGCTGAACCCAAATCGTCATGTCGAGTCCATGTGACTCCCCCGTCTGTTGAGGTATGTATATAGCCAGGATCTGCATAGTCTCTTTCTGTCGCTGCCAAAATGCTCCCATCAGCATTTGATGAAATAGACGTCCATTCGGTTTGAATACCTGATGATGTTCTTTCGATCCACGTTGTACCAGCATCAGAAGAAGTATAAATATAGCCACCATTTGGATAGCTAGCATCTGTAGCAGCCAACATATTTCCGTCAGAACTAGATGTGATGGACATGAGGTTTTGTGAACCAATAACATTTCTAGCTACCCACGTAACTCCATAATCAGTTGACATATATGCATAATCATTTTCTACAGTCACCAATTTACTGCCGTCAGCACTTGAAGTAATACTGCTTAAATATTGAGCGCCGGTCACTAGAGAAGTCGTCCAATTTTGTCCACCGTCGTTGGATAAATAAATTGTATCTGTACCATTTGCAGCAGCTAACTTTGTTCCATCAGCACTAGAAGTAATTGATGTCCAATATTGAGTACCAAGGTCCGAGTTTTCAGTCCAAGTAAGTCCAGCATCGTTAGAGTTATATACATATCCACCGTTAACAAGTCCTATTAGTTTATTACCATCTGCGCTTGAAGTAACAAATATCCAATCGCGAGCACCCGAAGTAGTTTGTTGAACCCAAGTTACGCCAAAGTCATTAGAGGTATATATATAATCTCCTGATGCACCTGCAGCGACCAGATTTTTACCATCTAAACTAGAATCTATTGATATCCACGGGTTGACTCCAGGAATATTATTTTCTTTTTCCACCCATGTTGTACCAGAATCTGAAGAAATATAAATATAGCCTCCGCTAACATAGTTGTTGTCGGTAGCAATAATTTTGTTGGCATCTTTAGAATAAGTAACAGTATCAAAATTATGCATGCCGCCTGTTACTGCCTGTGATGTCCATGTGGTGCCTGAATCATTCGAGATGTAAATACTTCCTCCACCAAACTGTAAATTTACTGCTACTAATTTAGTGCCGTCGGAATTCGATGATATATATTTCCAATTACGATTTCCAGCTGAAGTTTGTTGTGTCCATGTAACACCTGCATCATTTGAAGTATAGATATAGTTATTTCCAGCAACTGCTGCTAATTTATTCCCATCATCGCTAGAGGTTATTGAATAGTAGGCATGAGGTGCTCCCATTGAAGTTCTCTTTGTCCACGTTGCACCTGAATCATTAGAAGTATATATATAGCCAGATGATGAATTATTATTTGCTGCGGCTAACTTTGTACCATCAGCACTAGATGCTATAGAAGTTACATAAAGAAATGAAGCAACTTCGACTCTAGATGAGTTCCATGTAATACCATAATCACTCGACTGATATACATAACCACCACTGTAATCCCCAGTTGCAGCGATTTTTGAACCATCAGCACTCGACACAATAGATGTCCAATAATGAGAACCGCTTGCTGTTTGTTTTATCCAAGTAACGCCAGAATCAGAAGATGTATAAATATATCCCTCAATTTCTGCGAGTGCTAAATGTGTGCCATCAGCACTAGAAGAAATTCGGCTAAATTTTTTATTTACAGGAGTAGTCTGATCTACCCAAGTCTCTCCAGAATCGCTAGAAGTTTGAACAGTCCGATTATTTCTTATGACTGCTAACTTCGAACCATCATTGCTCGCTGCGACTGGACTCCAATAGTTATATCCATTCTTATCGATCTTATGCCATGTATATCCGCCATCTGCATTTGCAGGGATTGCCAAAACTATCAACAAAAAGAAAGCTGCCGAAATCATAAAGCGTGACCACAACACACGCTTTGTATTATTTGATGTCTCGAAAATATTCATATGTCGCTTTTCTTGATTTGTTCGATATAACATCGACCAAAAAACAAGCAAAGTTGACAGATAAAAATAGTATTATTTAATCAAAGATACTTAATTCAAGCTTTAAACCTTTAGGATCGTAAAGCTCGATACATCCTTGACCACAATTAAGTGCTGCTTCTACAACTTCTTCAGCTCTGTCTGGGCCTACAGCTGCTATTTCATCAGGGTCTTCTAATAGTCCATCATCTGGGTCAACAACAAATGCTACACCTCCGGTTTCTTTAAATATAAAAATACCAGGCGCATCAGCTACACAAGTCCCAATACCAGTACATGAATCACGATCCACCCTTACTCCAACAACACTTCTTAATGCCACTGCAACTTCCGTACCATTAGCTGGTGTAGTTTATCCAGTCATAATAACCTCTTCCTTGTCTTGAACTTGTAATAAAAAGTATCACTTAATTTCTCACTTTGTCAAAATCCAAGGTAGTTCTAATGATATTACATAGTTAAACTGACTGAAGTTGATAAGTCAAGCAACTGGTTACTCAAAGCTAATCTTACTGGATCAGTTAATGTGTGATTTAGTGGAACGGGTGATCTTTTTTCTATTTCGTAAGGATGTAGTACGTGATGGGCTCTTCGTTGTAGTTCTTCGGGAATTTGAGATTTCCACCCAGGTCTTTTATAAAGTAGATTAAAGGCTGCCAATCTAAGGATAAAAGGGTTAGCCTTGCCTTTTGGATCTTTGCGCAAATCAACTATGGTTGAATTTGGAGCGAGAGTCTCAGGTAGGAAAGACGAAGTCTGATCATCAAGTATCTTTTCAGATTCTTTGATTATCAACTTTTCTACTTCTAATCTCAAATTTCGGTTTTGAAATCTTCCGTTTTGTTCTGTAGATAATCTAAAGAGATTTCTTAAAACATACTTTTGTAATTCTGTCGGAAATATTTCTGGCTTTTTGTGAAGTAGTTTTAATGCTTTTACACAATCAGCTTGAGAATTCATCAAAATGGTATCAATACATAGAAGCAGCCTATTTATGTCATCTATCTTAAGAACCTCTCGCACCAAGTCATCTTGTTTTCGTCTTGCCATATATCAATTATATAGAGCCATCAAGATTTGTGCAATTATCCCGATTTAAACCATTTCATATAGAATATCATTTATAAAAGTTAAAGAAGCCATAAAATATCATCTAAAGGCAATTCAGTATGTACAATGCTTTTATTCATTACTTTATATGTCCGAAAAGTACCTGCAAGCGGAATCAACATTATAATTGCACTTAACCAAAATGTTTAACACAATTGCTATTAACCACATATTATTACTTCAAGAGCAACGAAAGTAGTCATTTTTAATTCAATAAAACATTTAATATAAGTGATACCGCCTAATTAAATATGCCTAAAAATCGACAATGACTATCGAACAGGCTGAGAAAATGAAAAAAGTTTTCACAAAATATTCTAAACTATTCTACTGAAGTAAAATAGAAAGTAGTAATGGGATACGTATCACATAAATTAAAAAATCCGGTAGCTGGCGCACTAGCTGGTGGTGGCGATCCAGCATCATCACCACTTTACGTATTCGGTCCATTTCTAAAATTACTCTTAGCAGCAGGACTAACTAAAGTAGTTTTTGGTGCAAGCGTTTGGCTAGTAATTTTTACAGTTGTATTTGTTTCCTTGATGTATCGCTCGGTAATGAAATGGATAACTGATGGATCAGGCGGTAGTGGACTATCCGAAGAAGAATTTGGGAGTTGGGCAGTAAAAATTACTGCTGGTATTACATTTGTAGAATACACGCTTACATTCTTAGTATCTATGGCTGCACTTGTAACCTTTGCAGCTGACCGTTTCCCTACATTAAACGATACAGTTTTCATTGTACAAAATAGAGCATGGTTAGCAATCGCTGTAAGTTTTTTTACAGCATGGTTAGTCAATCGCGGTCCAGCAACAGCCGCTAAAGCATTTGGTCCTGCTACTGCTGGAGTACTAATTTTGCTTTGGGTATTAATGTTCGTCACGATTTTTAAACGTGGCTTTGAAATCCCAGGAATTAACTTTGATGCTTTTAAATCAAATGCCATAGGTACAACATTTGGTGGATATGCTCGAATATTAGCATTGATGACCGGTGTTGAAGTATTTGCGAATATGGTTGCAGCATACGACGGTGAACCAGCACAAAGAAGTCGTAAAGCATTTAATTCTCTGATGATAATAATGGTAACAACTGGTATGACAATGTTAATTGTTGGTCCAGCTATACGTGACTTGGCAGATCCTAGTAACGAAAAAGTTTCAGTATTCACTCAAACAATGGACCAACTACTACCAAAATGGTTATCTAGTATTGGTACATTTGTTGGTATCGCAGTTTTACTTTCCGCGAGTGCTTCAAGTGCTTTGGGTTTACAGAATTTATGTGTTGGCCTAAAGTTACGTCATTATGTTCCAGCAACGCTTGGAAAAATAAACAGATTCGGTGTAGCAGGACGACCTGTATGGCTCGAAGCCTTAATTGCAGCAATTGCTTATTTAATTTTTGGCACTAGTGAAGAAACATACTTGGCTCTATATGCAGCAGGCGTATTTGTTTTACTATCGATGACTGGTTGGGCTGCAACTAAAAGACTCTTTAAACTACAAAAGCAAACACCGTCGCTACATAATATTGTTATTTTAATAGGAACAATACTGGCAGCACTTCTAACAACGGGTGCCACTTGTATTATATTTTACGAAAGATTTACTGATGGAGCATGGACATATTTTATGTTCATCCCTGCACTATATATTATATTTAGTATATTTAGAAAACTTCTTGGTCCTCCTACAATTACAGAGCAACAAACTGCAACTCAAATTGAAGCAAACTTTTTACAATCAGCAGATTCAGCTCTTTGGGAGATCGAATCACAACATGTAGTTAATTCTATTGTTGTTCCAACCGATGGCACAGTACCATCACAAAATGCTATTTTAATTGCGAAGGCAGTCGCAAAAAATATAATTGCGGATATCCATTATTTACATATCGATAAAAATAATGACAACCATAATAATTTTATTTACGCTAATGATGTAGATCTATTAACACCAGAAATTAAAGAAAGCGTTCCACGCAGTATTGTTTCTTATGCTGATACAAAAGGTGCAGATTTAATTATTATGGGGACGCGTGCTGCTACCGGAAAGTCAAATATTACATCGCGATCAGTAACTGCAGGTGTCATCCAATTGACTGATTGTCCCGTGTTAGTAGTGCCCCCAAATTGGACGGTGCCTGAAAAAATTACACGACCAAAAAAAATGTTAATTGCATTAGATGGTTCGAGGTCTAGTGAGCGAGCACTTGCATTCGCTGTTAATATTGCAAAGAATTTCAACACACCCATAACTTTATTACATGTTCCAGCAAATCCAACTCGAATAAAACCAATGACACAATATCTAAAAAGTATCGCAAAATTTATAGAAGCCAATGATATCACTACCAACATTATGGTCGAAGGATTAGAACCAACAACAGCGATTCCAGAAATCGCAAAGGAAATTGGCGCAGATTTATTGTTTATGACAACACGAGGACTTTCTGGTTTCTCTAAAGTAATAATTGGCAGTATTACGGATAAAGTTATTAGAAGTGTTGATATTCCAACAGTAGTAGTACCTATGGTAGAGGATTAATAATTCACTCAACTAAATATAACCTGAGTGCTATGTTTATTTTATGAGCGCAATTAATGTTCAAAATCTTGCTAAATCTTTTGATTCTATTCAAGCATTAAATAATATTTCTCTTGATATTGAACAAGGAGAAATATTCGGTTTTTTAGGTCCAAATGGTGCTGGAAAATCTATAACAATTCGATGTATTATTGGTGCTATTTTTCCAGATAGCGACAAAATTACTATTGATAATAACTCCGTAATAAATAATTCTTATAAGTACTGAGAAATATTGGTTTTGTCCCCCCTGATTTGAATCTAGAAAATAATTGGAATGTTATGATATTATTTCGATGGTGCAAGTACTTTAGTTAAAGATAATATTGCTTTCTCGGCAAAAGAATTTTTTATAATAGTCTCAACTGTTTGCCTATTCTTAAGTTTTCAAATTTTTCGTAATCGCGATATTTTTATCTAACAATTTCGTAATATGCGTGATATAACATAAATATCATCTATATAAATTCTAAATGGTTCATATAACCTATAAATGTTTCTATAACTAATACCGAGAGTATTTATAGAGATAATTTAATAGGAGTAAAATGAAGATTCCATCAGGGAAATTAAAGCAAATAATAGCAATTGTATCGTTGGCAATAATTGTACAAGTAAGTTTTATCTCTTCATCATTTGCAGATAGCCTGAACTCTCCGCAAGGTACATCTGGTGATTTGTCTTTAAGCATTACTGCCGTTGCGAAAGAACGCGCGTTTGCAGTAACGGTTTGTAATAATGGAACTGATCCAATCACCAGTATAGATCTTGATATATCCTCAACAAATTATACGTTCGATAATCAATTAGTTTTACCTTTAGGTCTTGCAAACAATAACGCAAGTGATCTTGGAACATATGATGCAGAAACTGGAATATGGCAGGGTGTAATAAACCCAGCAGGCTATGAGAATCCTGGTGATCCTTTAGAGTGCATAGCAATTGGCTATACAGGTATCGTAACTGGTCAAGTTGGTCAAACAATTACATTTACAGCATCAATTATTTCAAGTGTATTAGGTGACTCAACATCAAACATTGACCCAAATAATAATAACGATTCAGATACTTATACAACGGCTCCAATAGTTCTTGATCCCGATTTAGCATTAGAAACTCGTCTCTTAACTACTGGTGAGATAACAGCTGGATCACCAGTTAGTTTCGGTCTTAAAGTAACAAATAATGGTTTAGGAGATTATATAGACGATCAAATTGGAATACCATTTGGAGTATATTTTATAATCCCAAATGGATCTACTTTTGTTGATGTTACTGATGCCGACTTAACAGACAATGTGACAATTACCCCTGGTGACTGTGCCGAGGTATCAAATGATGTATCCACTAGTCTTCCAGCATTCGCTAGTTACCATGGCGCGTTATTAGGTTGCCAGTTGATACCAACAAGTGGCGTCATTGCACCGGGTGAAAGTTTTGAATTAAATTTCAATATGACAGCGAGCGGTCCTTTCTCAACGGGAAACACTCAAGCCATTGCTATTATCACTGCAAACGATGTAGACAATATTCTATTGCAAGCTACTATGTTTACACCGAGTACCGATCCTTTTAATATAGTTAACGACAATGTAAGCGTACTCACTTATGATGGTAATGCTCTTGCAGTAACTATCAATCCTTGTAATGGAACCAATACAGTCGTAAATGTAAACGACGCATGTTTCAAAGTAACATTCAATAAAAAGATTGTTGATGAATCATTTACTCAAGATGACTTAGTACTTACAGGTGGTGGAACAATATATGAGTTCACTAAAACTAGTGCTAACGAATGGACTGTAAGAATGAATGGATTACCTGTTAATGAAAATGTAACACTCTCTTTAGATATTGCAAGCGTACAAGATTATTCTGCTGTACTTAATCAAACTGAAGTTTTGGGTATCAACCAAGTTCGTTATGAAGTCCTAAGTGATGTTGTTCCCAATGCAGCACCTACAGGCACAAGTAATGGTACTGTAAGCGGCTCGGTGTCAGGATCATTACCTCAAACTGGTTTCAATGATGCTATCTACCAATTTGCTTTAGTATTAATGCTACTTGGATCAATCCTAACTTTTAGTTCAAAACGCAGTTTTAATGCCACGAATTTAATTAGATTAAGCGACTAATATTTTCTCTTATTCTATTTACGTCGAGTCTGATCCCATCATTATTACCCATGAATGTAATTTTCTCGTCAGCTATTGCTTTTAGGTTCGAAGTATCTCTAAGCGTATAGTATGCAAATGTTTCGGCAAAATCTTCTATACAATTAGTAGCACCATATTCGCTTACGAAATCTTTTTCTCGACCAGGATAATATTCTCCAAAGTTTTGTGAATCGGGATTAGCATTTAAACTCGACCAAAATTTTTCATAGTAAAGATTTATATAACTTTGATCTAATGCACAACCTTCAGAAATCAATAAGTCAGGACAACTACCTGTTACTCGCCCATTAACTTGCGTTGGATTTAATGAGAATATATGAGCATATTCATGAACCATAGTATAAATCAAATCGGCTTTTTCACTAATGAACGCAAGATTCACGCTAAGGTCCCATTTATTTGGATCGGTTTCGTTTGCTCCAACACCAGCATCAATATCACTTGTTGAATCATTATAGAAATCTACCTTAGCCATATATTTTGAAATAAATTCATCACCAGCTATTGCTTTGTAATATTTCCACGCTTTTATTTGGTCTGGGTCTGTCGGTGTGGGGCTAAGGTCACTACCAACTACTTTGAAAGTACCTTCTATTTGTGAGTCTATTTCTGCATCACGAAAACCAGAAATAGGTTTATCTTTAGAAGAATTATCTATTCGAGATTTTGAATCTTGAAAATAAGTGTCAAATTTCTTAGTACTAACTTTATTCTTAATATTTACAGTTCTATAAATTATATATCCACCAACTGCTAATGAAAAATATACGAAAACAATAGAGGAAATAAAGAATACCCAGAAAACCTGTTTATGGATAAAATTTTTCATTGATATATTCTAATTATTAATTGGTAGCGAGGGCGGGACTCGAACCCGCGACCTCACGATTATGAGACGTGCGCTCTAACCGCCTGAGCTACCCCGCCGCTACCGGCTTAAAGACTAGCAAATATTCATTTGTTTGCACCAAATGAAATATAAATTTTGACTTTTTCACAAAATTTTTCTTGAGCTTGCTAATATCGACACAAACCTTATTCAACTCAAAAGTTCCTTTGTATACTCACATATAGCCGTCATAGCATTATTTAATGATGGTGACGATAATTTACATTGTTGTAGATATAACGGAATTCGAAACAATAATATTGGTTTTAGAACGTAAGCCTTGTTCTAAGTTACTAATTTCTAGCCAGTAAAATTCTTAATGAGAAGACATATATGACGAGACAGTTGCAATTATGAAGGCTACTGTCAACAAGGCATTAATAATGAGTGCAGCCATCGCAAATTTTTGATTCTTCTTTTTCGCATTAAAGGCAATAGCTGTTCCGATTGCGGCAACGAAAGCAATAAACAAAAATGCTAAATATAGATTTCCAAGACCACGCAAATCAACACAATTTGGTTGGCCTTCACACGCTAGAGGCTTGCGGCCATTTTTTTCTATTTGTCCATATATCCACAGGATAAGAAAAGTTGCTGGCACCAATACTACTGACCAGAGTGCCATATTATTTTTATTTTTCTCCATACAATTAGGTTAGTGCGGATTTGTTATAAATTGTTGACTATTTAGCATATAGCAGTTGGGGTGTGAATATGAAAGCAAGTTCCTCACTCTCCTCTTGAGAGTTCGGCTACCAGAGTCGAACTGGTGACCTCATCCTGATCATGAACACTGTCGCTCGAAAAGCGCAATTGGAGCCTCCTACCAGAGTCGAACTGGTGACCTCATCCTTATCATGAACACTGTCGCTCGAAAAGCGCAATTGGAGCCTCCTACCAGAGTCGAACTGGTGACCTCATCCTTACCATGGATGCGCTCTGCCAACTGAGCTAAGGAGGCGAAGCAACAATAATACTAGAAAAACTTAAAGTATCAAGATCTCTGAAAAGTGTCTATTTTTTTAATTTACTGTAAAGCTAGTACTCATACCATTTTCATAATGACCAATTAGATTACAGAATACAACATATTTTCCGGGCTTTAAATTTACAGCAAGATTTTTAGTAACACCTCTGGTTATACCTTCTATCTCGTCTATAAACTCAACACCCTTACCATCGAAATTTAAAGTAACTAGGCCATCTTTATCAACCGGCAATGCCCTTTCATCGAGATCAGTTTTGGCTACAACTATTTCGTGTTCAATCTTTCCTTCATTCGTGCTAACAAAAGTGATATCTCCAGCTGATGCAGTATTTGAATCTAGATCAAATGAAAATTCATTGAGCAAAGCATTGATTTGAGTGCCTTTAATTTTATCCGATCTAGTTAGGAGCGAATCCTCTTTTGTATCTTTACTTTCTTTGTTTTTCTCGTCATTTTCGTTAGAGTTACAAGAAGCCAGTAAAACTAGAGATAACAGCGAAATAAGCATAATTGATAGTATACGTTTCATATTTTCCTTTACTAGAAATATTTAGTTAGGTCAACCTTACTATCTATAATTAAATTAAAACAAACTCGGACAGTATAAAACTTGTAAATGTACGTAAATTTCACCATATGCTAAGATGAACTAACAATAACTGTTATCAATTCAAGGAAGAAAATGGTTTCTAATCGTCGTAAATTCATGACTAAAGCTTTTATTCCACTAGTTGGAATTCTTGGTGGTGGAGCTGCGCTAAATATCGTACAACCAAGCCAGACCATAAGAGTAACTGCAGTGAACGTTGATATAACGACTTCTATCGGAAATTCCGTAACACTTTTTGGTGATGATATTGCAGATACAACTGGAATAGGAGCTACTGTTAAAGTTGGAACAATTAATAACGATCAATACCCTCAAGCATTCAGTGATTTTAGAGTAGTATTCGCACCAACATCAGCGAATAAGCCTCCCAACAAAGATGAGACATTAAGCAGAATTAATGATTTATATCAAGGAAAAGCTTTATGGCTTTTAATAAAACTAGCTGGGGAAAATATTGCAATATTTGCAGTTGGATATGCAAGTGCCGATGCGTTGAGACGTAATGGTGTAAAAAATATTAAGAAGATGCTTGTCGATTCCCTTGAGAAAAATCCAATTTATTATAATTCACGTTTAGATGAAAAGCCGTTTGGACATGAAGCTATCTATATTATTAATCACTTGCGAGAATTTCTCAATGAACATATAGAAGGAAGACCAAATAGCTCCCAGAAACTTTTTAATACATTAGTATGCGGTGCTACAGTTTGCGTATTAATTTTAGGTGGTAACGCTTATCAACTTTCTAACGCTACAGATACTACTCATAAAATCGAAGGTGCTGTTAGATCTCCAATTAATAAATATCTTGTGTCCAACACATCAACAGCGGCAGCGGATTTAAGTGATGTCACTGAAAATGTTGGAGATAATTTAATTCGAATCACAGATATAAATAGTGATCTTAGAGAAGCCAAGAAAGCAATTGATGCAAATGAAGCAAATGAAGTAAATACATTTACATTACTTGTAACTTCTGACTCTCACAATTTACCTGTAGTTCCAACCACAACAGAAGCAATAGCACGTGCAAGTAGAGCTGACGCCATTATTGGATTGGGCGATTGGCTTAATACTGGGAAAGGGCCAGAAAAAGATGCACTCGGCGGTTTACCTATCGGGGAAACAAAATTTAGCGGCTACGACGATATTTTGACTTGTGTTGGATATGACGCCGAAAGAAATTGTATCAAAGAAGGTGCGCAGTTCCCTTTTTACGGCCTAACGGGAAACCACGATACAAAAGATTTAATGGAAGTATTAAACAAACTTGGGGTAAAAGACCTCACGAAAGAAAGGCCTGATTTTTTACCTAATGTATTTGCTTTAAACGACGCATGCTACGTGGATGGAAATGACTGTGGTGGGAACTACCACCAGAATGAAAAAGTATATGCTGAAGCTGCATTAGTAAAATTCAAAGAAAAATATAGTGGAAAAAATGCTGTAAATAAACCAAGGATTGGATTTTTTGCTAGTGAAGACGCAGCCAAGGTATTTATTGGTGAAATAGATACAATCATACATGGTGGTGCTCATGTGTTCAAAGCATACGAAAAGAATAATTCAAAAGTAATAAGTATAGGCTCAATCGGCAAAGGGTTCCCTAGAGGTGCACCATATGCCAATGCTGCTTTATTAGAGATTGCTTCAACACCGGGTGGTGCTATTAAAGAAATTGATGGCTATAAAGTTGCGCTACCTGACAGAATGAATGTATTAGATTGCAAATCACTTCAATGGGATCCATACCAAATTCGTACAGAAGCTTTAGCACCCTGTTTCCCTTAGTAAATCAATTTTAAGAAAACCATCCAGCAATTGTACTTGTTACAAGATCATATTGATTTGTGACTAACAACAATCCTAATATTATCAATAACGCGCCGGTATATTTTTCTACCTTCTGAGCAATATTTGCCAACTTTCCTATGAGCGAAGGGTAAGATGCTAGTAGTAAAGACACAACTAAGAAAGGTATTCCTATACCTAAAGCATATACGAATAAATAGATTGATCCTTCAAGTACTTGTCCAGAGCGAGAAGCTATTGCCAAGGCTGATCCTAATAAAGGACCAACGCAAGGTGACCATGCTGCGCCAAAAGCAATACCTAAAATAAATGGGCGCAATAATTTTAACTTTGGTGACAATTTTGGAAGTGATGTAATTAATCTTTTTTCACGACCGAACACTTTTTTGAAGAGACCTAGTAATGCTAGTCCCATAATAATTATGATGACTCCACCAACTATTTTTATGACTTCTTGAGCATCGCCTTTCGCAATACCTAATGCGCCAACGAGTGCACCAAGCGATGTGAATACAGCAGCGAAACCTGCAATGAAAATCAGAGTTGGGATAACTGGAGTTTTTGGCTTCTTACCTTCAGCTTGTTTCTCAGAGACATCGCCAGCAATCATACCCATGTATGCAGGAACTAAGGGAACGACACAGGGGGCTAAAAAACTAGCGATGCCGGCCCCTAGTTCTGCAAATATAATTGATGTTTCTAACATTGTTTAACCTAACTTCCAAATGTGAATGAATATAGTGCTATATTTTTTTGTTGAGCGCTGAAAGTTAAGATACCTTGGGTTATTTTTTTAGCATTAATGATATTTACTAAATCTGGTGAAGATACTTCGACACAAGTATCACCGTTACTCTCAACTTTTATATCTTTACCACGCATGTTTTTTGGAATAGGCTTACCATCAAGTTCGACTTTAAGCTTTGCAACTTGCGATTTATCTGCATTAATATTTTCAGCTACTAAGTTAACTTCAGCAGCTTTAAAATTAAGCAACATTTTCGAACCAACTTCTTGGAGTACAGTTCGGTCAAGTTGAGAATCTATATTTCCAAAGTATGTAATATTATTAAGAGTTGGTTTTACTTCTTTTTCAACTTTAGTTATGCCAGAGTTTATATTTGACTTTCCACGGACTGGATTTAAATATAATTCTGGTGTTATATCTTCATTAGAAGTTGTTTCTTTTGCTCCTGGGAAAATTGCCCGTGGTGAGTCTTTATCTACACCAAGCAATGCTCTAACAACATCTTCTGTTTCTTCGTATCGACCCTCTCCAAAATGCTCGTAACGTAATTGTCCTTTTTTATCTGTAATATATTTTGCCGGCCAAAATTCATTCTCAAAGTTATCCCAGTTACTCATATTGTCATCAAATAATACCGGCCAATTAACCTTATATTTTTTTGCAGCTTTTTCAACATTAGAATGTATTTTCTCAAAATCAAATTCAGGAGAATGAACACCAAGAATAATGAGGCCGTCTTTTTCATAGCGGTCATATATTGCGCGTAAGTATGGAAGTGTTCTTTGACAATTGATACAAGAATAGGTCCAAAAATCATATATCACTACAGAACTATTTATTTTTTCTTGACTAATACCTTCAGTATTTAACCAACCTAATGAGTCATCAATATTAGGAACTTTAGTTTTAATCACTTCTAGATTATTAGCATCAACTTTTGGAAGAACATCTTCAGACTTTACATTTCGCGAAAAGATAACAGCAAATGATCCCGCTATTAATACAGCGACAAGAATAGAAATTGGGATGATGTTGAATTTCTTCTTATTATTCGAGGCTGTTGCGGGATTTGTAGTTCTTGTGTCTTTATTTTCTGCAGTCATATTGTATTTACGTTTCAGCTACTCACACTGGATTAAATATGACGATACGACAGGGTCCGTCCCTGCAATAACTGGACATTTTGACTATATTTGACAGAGTCCGTCCCTGAAGAGCTAGTGATCGTTGGTTAAAATATTCGTTCTATATCGCTCTATATAATTAGTATTTTCCGTTGTTTTTGTAAAGTTTAATTGTAAATTAGAAACATATGTACGAAGTAAAATGCTTGTCAAATATGTCGTACACATTCAAATAAATTTCTTCAACAAATACTTTGTGACAATTAACCCACAACACGATATAAAGTAGGTTCAAATTCATAAACCGAGGTCGCAGATCTTGTATTGCAACAACTCATATAAAACACCAACTGATTCTTAATGATACGAACTGGGTGATTAGCACAATATATATATTAAGAATTACTATTGAACTTCTACTATGTATTACTCGCTTTGCTCAGATGATCAGATGCTCCTAAATATAGGGGTGGAAATTTTGCGTTTAAAGTTTTATCAATATTTATCAAAGGGATAATACTATTTTCTAATAATGAATTCAAAATATTTACTGGGAGTATATCGTCGGTATGTAGGTTCAATGCAATAGCTTCTATATTTCCATTCACCACTTCTACAATTTTATCTATTACATCATCTTCATTGTGAGTATCAAAATATTGTTTATCAATGCCACGACAAGAAAGAGCCAAAGGTACGCCAGTTGAATATTTAATCTCCATAATTGACTCTAATGCAATATGCTCATTTATCCAATGTGGTTCTATTACAAGATCTGATGAATATGGTTTAAATTCTAGTTCTGAAGTGTAGCTGTGAAGTAAGCATTTCTCAGCACCAAAGTTTTTTATGATTTCTGTAGCTAATGAAATTAATTTTTTACTTTTAATATCCAAAACTAAAAATATATTTGCTGACTTCATCTCATTCAGTACTATATCAAGTTCGAGATTATTTGGTGCTTGTATGTTCATAAATTCATAAAATGAAAGTGGATGACCAATATATGGCTTTCCATTTTTATCAATAGATAAATCTATTTCTAAGCTTTTCTTTGCCTGCTTCGCTCTATCTAAAATTTCTCGATTTAGTACACGTGTATGAAAATACGTAAAAGATTTTTGTTTACTTATGATCTCATTAATAGGGTTTGTCATTATTCACCTTATATAGGTGCCACTATCACAAACAACCAAAGTGTTAACATCTTCGAGCACTCCTTTAGCGCTTGCTGTATCTCCTACGTTTAATGATGGTATTTTTATTGCATCTTTATCACAGTTAGACATGCCAGGTGATAGATAAAGTGTATAACTTATATTATTTGAAAGAATATTGATTATACCGCTACTATCTGTTTGTAATGGCTTCAAATCAATTAAAGTTACTTTACCGATTATCTCTAATTCTTTTCCAAGCGATGGATCTAAATGAGGGTTATCAGCAGTATTTATTGGCGCACTAGAGTAGAAACTTATTTTTGTAGTCGTTGTGGAATTTTTTATCGCTGTTTTTGATTTCGTTTGAGATTCATTTTCATTATTAGAAACTAGAAAAAGAACGATAAACATTATAGATACAACAATAATTGCAGCAGCTAAAAAGAGAATTCTTTTCTTCATAGATTTATCTTAGTGTCCATTATGAAGAGAACAAAGTATCACGCCAACACTTCAGTGGATACATCACACTGAAATAAAAAATACAGAGAGTGGGCCAAGCGGGTTTCCATAGGGAAACCCGGTAACAAACTTAAATCGTCGAATCACGCCAACACTTCAGTGGATACATCACACTGAAATAAAAAATACAGAGAGTGGGCCGGGTAGGATTCGAACCTACGTAGCTCTCGCAGCAGATTTACAGTCTGCCCCCTTTGGCCGCTCAGGTACCGACCCTCTGTAAGGTTTACAGGTTATCAAATATATGTATGTATCGCTCGAGTCGTAGAGGTGAATTTTGTGGTGATTGTGGTTTAGACTCTAGTATTCAAGTTATATAAGGAGAAGATATGCCAAGTTTTGATGTTGTTAGCGAAGTTGATATTCAAGAGGTAAGAAATGCTGTCGATCAAACTGCTCGAGAAGTCGGTACTAGGTTTGATTTTAAAGGTACCGAATCAAAAATCGAGTTTGATGGAAAAGGTGAAATATCAATTAATTCTGTATCTGAAGATAGAGTTAAAGCTATAATTCAAATCTTAGAAGAGAAGTTTGTAAAACGCCATGTTTCATTAAAATCGCTAGACCACCAGAATGGTGAAGAAGCTGCAGGTGCTCGTTGGAAACAAATTACTAAATTAGTTCAAGGTCTGACTACTGAAAAAGCAAAAGAAATAGGAAAATATATAAAAGAAAATGGTACAAAAGGATTGCAACACCAAATCCAAGGCGATCAACTTCGTATTACTGGTAAAAAGCGTGACGATTTACAGAATGCCATTGCAATGTTAAAAGAACATGATTTTGGAATTCCTTTACAATTTGAAAACTTTAGAGATTAACTTATTGCAGCAATGTCCTAATTTGGCAAGGACGGACCCTGCAAACCCTGAAAACTACGGCAAACCTTTTGCAAGATTAGCCACATTTTAATCAAAGTATCTCTATACTTGGCGAACAGCACTGAGCACCTGAAAAGAACCCAATCCATTTTCATCTAAAAGTACTTCTCTTTCATTCATGAAACTTTTGGACATATCAACATCAGATCCATGAGTTGAAAATTGAATTAGTTGATCATATGAACTCTGGTGTTTCTGTGGAACACAAAATAAATCAATATGATTATCATTCAACCATTGGTTTTGTGTTTGTATCTTTATTTTGGAGAAACCTTCTCTATCAAGTAATACGTATAAATCATTACTTGTAACATCACAAGTGATGTCTCCTTTCTTGCCCTTTACTATTGCATTTAATACATTGTCAACGCCAACTATTCTTTGATTACTGGAATACATCCTTAACCAATTCTCATCTGCCATATCAGGTATTGCTTTAATATAATCAAAAAATAATAATTGTAAATCAGTTACATTCATTGTGGCCTGCATAAGTTCATCTATCCACGAAGCTAAACCAACGTGTAAAGGTATTCTAAAATCTCCAATATTATGTGCAACATTAGATCGTGAAAGGTTATCTATATCTCCCGATATTCCAAAAAATGCTGCATACGCTGGTTTGTCAAGATAATCTGGCTCAAAGTTTGAATACACTTCGCTAACCTTGCCGATATTAAAAATTAGATTATCTAAAAGTTCATTTGCAATTACTAAGGTAGGCTTGTCACACTCTGGAATAGTTCCATGGACTGACCAAGAGAATTTAGGTGACAATTTACTTAATTTTTCAGTTACAGCTGCTCTATGTTTCGCAGATATATCAACAAGATAAAATTCTATTTCACTTGCGTTTTTCATATTAGCCCTAGAAATAGATGCAGCCAATGAGCCCGGCCCACAACCAGCATCAATAACTATTGCCCCACTTGGATTTTTTAGATTATCATACCAATCATCAATATAATCAGCAAGGACACGACCAAACAAGTCGCCAACTTCTGGTGACGTTAAAAAATCTTTAGTACGCCCCGAACCTCCACCTTTAGTATAAAAACCATCGTCACCGTAAAGTACCTCTTGCATATAATCTGCAAAATTATTTTCAATGTCCATTTACAAAGTCTAATGTGAATAACAAGGCCTGTAAGGACAGTCCCTCTATCCTCTATTTTACTAGGACTATTAATTCACCGACTCTGGCAATAATTCCGGGAAAGAAACCGAGCAAAATTGTAACTCCAGCACATAATACTATCGCTACTCGAAGTGCTGGAGTTATTACGACAGTAGATTTTTTATCAGCCAACAAAAGAGATCCTTCACTCGTCTCTGGCTGATCAAATAAATCTAATTCAGCTGGGTCTTCAAGCCACATGCGCTTTATAATTCCTGCATAATATGTAAATGCAACAACTGAAGTTACAGCTGCAACAATAGCGAGAGTAATAGAAGCTACAGAATTGATTTCCAATGCTGCTTTAAACATCACAAATTTTGCAAACCAACCAGCCAAAGGTGGAACACCAGCTAAAGAAAATAAGAAAATTGTCAACATTAGAGACAAGAAAGGTTCACGTCTTCCTAGACCATTATATTTTGCTATATCGCCAGAATTAATTCGTCGAGAAATTGCAATAATGCTCGCAAAGGCTCCTAAGTTAGCGAATAAATAAATCGCTAAATAAATATAAGTTGATTGAACTGCGCTGTTAAAAAATTCATTAGTTCCCAAGGTCGACGTTTTTGAATTATCGCCATAACCCAATAAAGCAATTGGCAATAAAATAAATCCACCTTGAGCAATTGAGGAATACGCTAACATGCGAACAATATTTGTTTGTTTTAATGCAGCAAAGTTTCCGATAATTAAAGATGCTACAACCATTACTGACAGTATTGGCATCCAAATTTCTCTTTCATTTAAAAATGCATACTGGCCTAAAGCTAAGATACCGACAAAACCAGCACCCTTTGAAAGTACACTTAAAAATGCAGTAACTGGTGTAGGTGCCCCTTCATATACATCTGGTGTCCATTGATGAAAAGGAACTGAAGAAATTTTGAAAGCAAAACCAATTACGGTAAAGATCACTGCTAAGTGAGCCAAAATAGGGATGTTGTTGCCATAAAAATATTTTTGAATATCAACAAATTTTGTTGAACCTACAAAACCAACGACAAAGCTCATCCCATAGAGCATTATTGCAGAACTCATAACACCAATTAAATAATATTTTATTCCAGCCTCATTAGATTTAAGATCACGTTTTCGCCAAGATGCCAAGACGAATGTTGGAATAGTAACAGTCTCGATAGAAACAAATAGAGAGATCAAATCTCGCGACGATGAAAGGGTGCTCATACCCAATACTGACATTGTAAGCAAGAACCAAAACTCGGCCTGGAAATAATCTCCTTCGCGAATATAATCCCCACTTAGTAGCACGGAAATATACGCACCAACTAAAAAGAATGCTTTAAAAGCCAGCGCTTGATTATCAACAATGTACGAACCGCCAAACATTGATCTGTTTGTTCCATCAATAGCTAAAGTTATTACTGGAATCAATGCCACTAAAAAAGTTAATGCAGCTATATTTGATGTTTTCCATGATGAACGTTTCTTTAAGAAAAGATCAGCAATCAAAATTGTTAATGCACCAATTATAATAACGACTTCTGGCGCAAATGCGTGCCAGTCAATCATTGGCGATTTCTGTATAACTATAGCTAACATTATTTATGCTCCAAAAAGTGCAGCAACTGGTGTTGCGAAATATTTGAATAGTAAATCTGGATAAACACCAAATATAAAAATTGGTATCAATATTGGGGTCCAAGCAAGCCATTCACTTATATGAACGTCATGGATTTCTTTATCTTTAAACTCGTCATTAACTTCACCAAATGCAACTCTTTGGAACATCCACAATAAATAGGCGGCAGCTAGAACTGTACCAACGGCAGCAACGACCATGTAGAACCTAAATAGAGGAACACTTAAACCAGGAGCAGGACTAAAGGCACTCAATACTGCTGGAAATTCTCCCCAGAAGCCAGCCAAGCCAGGAAGGCCAAGTGAAGCCATACAGCAAAGACCGAACAACCAACCCATCTTTGGAATTTGTTTTAGCATACCACCAAGTCGTGACATTTCACGTGTGTGATATCTGTGTTGAACAGAACCACCAATAAAAAACAACATACCAGTAATTAGACCGTGTGCAAACATTCCAAACAAGGCTGCATTCATACCGAATTCAGTTCCTGTTGAAATAGCCAACATAACAAAACCCATATGGGCAACTGAAGAAAATGCAATCAAACGTTTCATATCGCTTTGTGCCAAACAACATAGGGAACCATATATAATACCTATCACTGCCAGACCACCGATATATGGTGACCATGAAGTAAATGCCTTTGGCAATATTGGAATAGCGATCTTAATAAAACCGTATGTACCAAGCTTTAGCAAAATAGCAGCAAGTATAACTGAACCCTGTGTTGGAGCTTCAGTATGAGCATCTGGTAGCCAAGTATGAAACGGGAACATAGGCACTTTAATCGCAAAACCAAGGAACAATCCGCCAAATATTATTAAGCCAGTAGTCTTTGCAATATTTAGCTGACCTGATTGGGCCATTGCTGTCAATTCTGGAATTGAGAAGGTATGGCCTCCCTTAAAGAATAGCGCTAAGAAACCTAGAAGCATCATGGCAGAACCGAATAGTGTGAACAAGAAAAATTTGAGTGAGGCGTATTTACGATTCGAACCACCCCAAACACCAATTAGAAAGAACATTGGAAGTAAAACGATTTCGAAGAAAACAAAGAATAAGATTAGATCTTGAGCGACGAAAGTACCGTTCATTCCGACTTCTAATAAAAGTGTCATTGCTAGAAATGCTTTTGGAGTCCGCGGGTCTGGGAAATGATCCCAAGAATATATGATTACAGATAAGGTAATAAGCATTGAAAGAATCAGCATTGGCAAACCAATACCATCTAGTCCAATTTCGTAGCGAGCATTAATAAGTGGTATCCACGCTTTATTTCGACCGAACTGTAAGCCTTCTTGGCCAATATTATATCTCACTAATATAGCTATACCTACACCTAGAGTTGCTATTGCTGTACCTAAAGCAATGGATTTAGCCACCACCTCATTTTTTTTAGGTGTCAGTAAAACACCTACCATTCCAGCTAGTGGAATGAATACTGCCAATGTGAGAGAGATTTTGTCGAAGTTCACTTTATCTCTACCTTTCTTATTATCTACTTATAAAAATTATTATTGCACTTAAAACTAATACACCACTAAATAAAAATATTGCATAACGTTGTAGTTTTCCGCTTTGAACTTTTGTTAAAACCGAACCTGTTCCTTGAGAAGTTGAAGCTAAACCATTTACGATCCCGTCAACACCTTTTTGATCAATTTTCTCGTAAGTAAACGTACCAATTTTTGCAGTAATTTTACCTACGCCATTAACAAAAGCGTTAATTATATTGTCGTTAGTCCAAAGAACAGCATTAGAGATTTGCTTTTTAAGTCCACCAACAATTATGTCAGTGTAAAGAACATCTAAGAAATATTTCTTTTCTAAAAATGTGTATCCTGCCTTAGCGATTTTGCTTTTTTTAGTTAAATCAATAAAGCCGATTTTTTTCCAATAGTAAAGATAAGTAACTAAAATACCAAACAGTCCACATGCAGTAGCAATACCAGCATCTATCCAAGAAAATTCAGCATGAGATATAAACGCACCTGCACCTTGGACTAATCCCTCTAATGGAAACGCTCCTTTAGGTTCAACCCATTCTTTAAATTTCTCAATACCAAACGGTGTAGCATTTAATAGTCCTGCAAAAATTGAGAATATCGCCAAGATTATTAAAGGAATTGTTATAGCTTTAGGCGATTCGTGCGGGTGATGATGTCCTCTATATTCACCGAAGAAAGTTAGATAAACACAACGTGTCATATATGCAGCGGTCAATATAGCACCTGCTAGACCAACATAAACGAAAAATTGATAACCATTATGGCCAACGTTTGCCAAGATTTCATCTTTTGACCAGAAACCAGCAAATGGGAATATGCCAGCAAGCGCTGCAGTACCAATCATGAAAGTAGTAAAAGTTACTGGCATCAATTTACGAAGCCCACCCATATCTTTTTTCATTTCAAAAGAATGATGAGATCCACTATGTGCGACAGATCCTGCGCCTAAGAATAATAAAGCTTTGAAAAATGCGTGTGTAAATAGATGGAATACTGCAGCTACCCAAGCGCCAGATCCAAGCGCCATAACCATATAGCCAAGTTGTGAAATTGTTGAATATGCCAATACTTTTTTGATATCACTTTGCACAAAGGCCAAAACAGCACCAGCGATAATAGTTATACCACCAATAAGAATCATAGGATTCAAACCAGTTTCACCAATATTGAAACCTTCCCAAAAGATAGGAAAAACGCGAGCACCAAGATAAACACCAGCAACAACCATAGTTGCAGCATGGATAAGCGCAGAAACAGGAGTTGGACCAGCCATAGCATCAGGCAGCCAAGTATGTAGAGGAAATTGTCCCGACTTGCCCATGATACCTAGCAATAGGGCAAGAGCCGTCATAAGTATTAATGTGTGACCAACTTTTCCAGAAAGGGCAGCATTATTAATTGAAAGAATTGAGAAAGATCCAGAACCAGTTGCACGTTGCACGATAAAGAATGTCATTACAACACCAGTTAATAACCCAATATCACCAAAACGAGTAGTGAAGAAAGCTTTTAGGGCAGCATTTGAATTTTCTTTTTCTTCCCACCAATGCCCAATGAGCATAAATGAACATAGTCCAACGAGTTCCCAACCGAGCAACAATTGCAAAGTATTACTTGCAACTATAAGCATCATCATTGAAGCTGTAAAAAGAGATAGCGCTGCATAATAATGCGTATATCTAATATCACCTTTTAAATATTCAGTCGAATAGATATGTACGAGTGTAGAAATTACACCTACAACAATTAACATCATTACTGCAAGGCCATCAATCTGAGTACCAGCTTCTAGTTTTAAAACACCAAAACGTAACCAAGTATAAGCCTGGCCATAAACTTTTGACTCGTCAGCAAAATTTATCCATTGATAAGCAGCCATTATTGCATAAGCTAAAACAGCTACCAATGCAGTAATGCCAATTTCATGCCCTCCTTTTGGAAGTTTCTTACCAAAAAATAAAATCAAAAAGAAACTAACGAGAGGAATTAAAACTATCAGCCAAGCATGTGTTAAAAACCAAGGACCTTGTGAACTTAATGAAGTAATCTTTTCACCTAAGTGATGTGCGCCTTCAGCTGACTCGCCTTCTCCACCTTGCAAAAGGTTAGTTAATAATATAGAACTAATCATTTTTAACCCTTCAACTTATCTAATTCATCAAGATTTGGAGATTTCTTGTTACGAGCAATAAGTAAAACTAAACCTAAGCCTACGCATATTTCAGCTGCAGCAATAGTAATTACAAATACTGCAAAAGTATTACCAACAACGTTTTGTGAAAATTGTGAAAAAGCAATAAGGTTTAAGTTCACTGCATTAAGCATCAACTCAATACTCATTAAGACCAAGATTCCATTCTTTCTTGCAATAATCCCATACATCCCACAAGAAAAAAGAAACGCGCTAACTATTAAAATCATATTAATTTGCATCTCAGTCCTTCCTCGCTAAAACAACCGCGCCAATTAAAGCTGCTAAAAGCAAAACTCCGACTAACTCAAAGGCAAAGACATTATCGAAAATGAGTGAATTGCTTAATGCATCCATACGGCCATTTGCTAAAGTACTATTCACACTTGTACCACTGATTGCAATTTTCTCCTTATTATCAAATGCCTTAATAATAAGAGTTGATATTAATGCGAATGTTGCTAACGATACTATATAAGCAGGTATACGATTTTTATTATCTAAATCTTCGTTATCTCCCATAGGTGAGCGAGTTAACATTATGCCGAATAGCAAAAGTACCATTACTGCACCTATGTAAATAAGTATCTGGACCCAAGCCAAAAATTCTGCAGCAATCAATAAATAAATTCCAGCTACAGCACCTAAAACAGCTACTAAATATAATGCAGCATGGACAATATTTGGTGTACGTACAACTGCAAAGCCACCTACACAAGCAACAATGCTTAAGAGAACAAAAATTACATTCTGTACTATCATTTTTTCTTCTTTACTTTTGCAGGAATTGCGCCTGCTTCAAGAGGCTCTGGCTCAGGTATTGTATCCATCCAATCAAAAAGTGTTTGTTTTTGGTGCAACAAATTAGCAATACGAAATTCACTATATTCAAATTCTGGTGACCAAAAAAGTGCATCGAAAGGACAAACCTCAACACAGATTCCACAATACATACAAAGGCTATAGTCAATGTCGAAACGATCCAAAATATTAACGTTACGTTCTTTACCACCTTCACGTCGAGGTGGTGCTTTTGTTTTATGTCCTTCAATATAGATACACCAGTCTGGGCAAGATCTAGAACATAACATACAAGCTGTGCAGTTTTCTTCGGAAAGAGCAATAACACCACGCGCACGTGGGGCAACTTCTTCTTTTTCATGAGGATACTGAATAGTTACTGCAGGTTCCATCATTGTACGGAAAGGCACAGTTAAACCCTTGACCACACCTGGAATCTTTGGCTTTTTACTTTTTTTAGGTTTATCACTCATATAAATCCTTCCGTTAATTCCAGACCATGAAAGCACCAGTAACCAAAATATTTAATACTGATATTGGTATTAAATATTTCCATGCAAGGCTTTGAAGTTGGTCTTCTCTAAATCGCGGATAAGTAAATCGGGCCCAGAACATCAAAAATGCAATCAACATAATTTTTGTAAATAAAACTAGTGGTCCCAAAAATTTCATATAGCTAGCGTCGAGTGGCACTCCTGGTAGTGACCATCCACCTAAAAATAATGTTGCCGAAATTGCTGAGAATGCAAAAGCGGTACCAAATTCAGCCATGAAGAAGAATAAGAATCTAAAACCTGTGTACTCAACCATATAGCCACCAACGAGTTCTGACTCAGCTACAGGCATATCAAATGGAGGCTGTGTTAATTCTGCTTGTGAAGCAACCATGAACAATCCAAAACCAACAAACTGAGTTAAAATAAATGGATTACCTATTGCATGCAAACCAAAAATTGAACCTTCGTGTTGTGCTGCAACTATACCTTGTAAGTCTGCAGTACGTGCTTGCATAACAACACCTACAACAGCTAAAAGCAATGGAAGTTCATAGGCAATTAATTGAGCAGCAGCACGCAAAGCACCTAGTAAAGCAAACTTAGAAGCACTTGCCCACCCAGCCATCAAAACACCAATAACGCTTAATGATGAAACAGCCAGCGCATAAAAAACTCCAACATTTAAATTTCGTACTTGAAGATCAGGACCAACAGGAATAACGATATAAACCAAAAAGGTAGACATCAAAATAACAATAGGTGCCATTGCGAAAACTTTTTTATCAGCATCTTCTGGCATGATATCTTCTTTTTGCAAGAATTTTATACCGTCACCAACAAGTTGGAACCAACCATGAAATCCACCTGGGTCCATAGGACCTAAACGTGATTGCATATGACTCATCATTTTTAGAAGGAATACATAACCAAGAATTAAAGCACCTGCAGGGATAGTTCCTAAGACTATTGCAGTTTTAATTGCAGCTGTCCAGCCCCAACCTATCTCTAGAGCAAAAGTTACACCATGAGAAATCATCTGTCTATATCTCCCAAAATAAAATATAATGAGGCAAGAATTGTCACAATATCTGGAACATAAACACCTTTTAATAACCATGGGCAAATTGAAACATTAGAAAAAGATGCAGATCTTATTTTCACACGGAAAGGTCCCGTAGATCCTTTTGAATATATATAGTAACCCATTTGACCAAGAGGGTTTTCTGTTTCAACCCAAACTTCACCTTCTGGAACTTTAATAATCAATGGAACTTTGGTCATGATTGCACCACTTGGTAATTTGTCAATAAGTTGTCGAACCATATTTATTGATTCACGTGTTTCTTGCAAGCGCACCCAATAGCGAGAGAATGAATCTCCATCGGGATGAGTCCAAACTTTAAAATCTATATCGTCATAAGCTAAATATTTTTGTCCATCGCGACGTAAATCCCAATCAACACCGCTAGCTCGAATATTTGAACCACTAACTCCGTATTTCAAACCCATCTCTTTGGTTATGATTCCAACACCACGTGTGCGAGCTTGAAAAATCTCGTTTTCCATTACCAATCGTTCAAAATCATCAATAGATTTTTCACAAATATCCAAAACTCGTTTACACTCACTAGTCCAGCCCCATGGTAAGTCATTATATAGACCACCTATGCGGTTAAAGTTTGGATGAAAACGTCCACCAGTAACGGCTTCAATTAAGTTGACAACATATTCACGATCACGAAAACCATAAAATGCAGGTGTAATTGCACCGACTTGTAATCCCATCTCACCTAAAAATAATAGAAATGTAGAAATACGAGAAAGTTCTGTCAGTATTGTCCGCAAATATTCTGCACGTGGAGGGGCTTCTACTCCCAAAAGTTTTTCTGCGCCGTTAATAAATGGAACTTCATTTGCAAAGGAACTCAACCAGTCAATACGGTTAATTAAAGTAGTAATTTGTGGATATGTTCTGTATTCGGTGAGTTTTTCGTAACCTCTATGCATGTAACCAATAACAGGATCTGCAGCAATAACTCTTTCACCATCAAGTCGCACAACTAATCGCAAAGTACCATGAGTAGCTGGATGCTGTGGACCCATGTTTAGAATCATGTCGCCATTATCTAATTCTAGGTTTAATTTTGCATTAGAAATATCACCAAGTTGTGATGGGTCTACTTCAATCATATCTGAGGTGTTTTTAGTCATTATTCTTTAACCTCCGGCATAGCCTCAACATCTGTAAGGCCTGGCCATGGTTTTACAACTCGTGCAAGTAGTGGAAAATCTTTTCTTAAAGGAAAGCCTTCAAATTCACCTGGTAAATATAAATGTCGAATTTCGGGATGACCTATAAAATCTATACCGTACATTTCCCATGTTTCACGTTCGTGCCAATCTGCTCCAGGAAATACATCAACAAAAGATGCGACACTAAAATTCTTAGTGTCGTTAGGATCATCACAAACATCAACTTTGATTGTTATACCAAAATGTTTTGTTGTTGATTGTACATGTGAGAAAACTTGAAAACGAGTTTCTCCACCACCAACACCAACAGTTTGTTCTTTTGGTTGAGTCGGTTGTGCTGCTTCGCGATTAAAATCATCTTCGTTTACCGGCATCGGCATAAAATCTATTGCACTGACAAAAGACAAGAAGTCGCAATCTAATTCTTCGTTTGTTATCTTCGCGGCCTTTGCATAACCAGCTTTTGTAACACGAATGATCAAATCACCATGATTCGATTCAAGTTGTAATAATTCTTTACCGAAGGCTTCTTTAACAGATGCAATTAATGTTTCTGATGGAGCATTTGTAGCCGAAGTCTCAATAGAAGACTGAGAGACTGAGCCAGCTTGTCGAATCACGTCATCGGTAGAATCAACCATCATGCACCTGTCTTTGATGTAATCGCAACTGGAACTTCTTCTGTATTTTGATTGTATCGGGGTGTCGCAGCCGTTGCTACTGGCATAATTTTTCGTCCAGTAAATTCACCTAGTGTAGGCTTTCCTAAAAATCTATTCTGTAATTCGTCATTGTCAATACCTTCAAGTTGAATTCTCTCTTGCAACATTGTTACAGCCTGAATTAAAGCTTCTGGCCGAGGAGGGCATCCTGGTATATAAACATCGACTGGCAATATTTGGTCAATTCCTTTTGTGACGGAATACGAATCCCAATATGGACCACCGCTGTTAGCGCACGCACCCATTGAGATAACATATTTTGGATCAGGCATCTGTTCGTATAATCGAACAATTGCAGGAACCATTTTGTCTGTGACTGTACCAGATATCACAACCAAGTCAGCTTGACGAGGAGATGCTGGAAATGGAATTACTCCAATGCGCATCATGTCATATCGGGGTGATGCTAATGCCGCACCCATTTCTATTGCGCAACAAGCTAGCCCCCATTGAAACATCCACAGTGAATATTTTCTCGAATAATTCAATAACCAAGTTAACGGTTTGATCTTTTTGCCGTTTAGTAAACCTTTGTCGACTACGCCCATTTAAGTAATCCTTTGCGCCAGTCATACGCGAGACCAACAAATAATACGACTAGAAAAATCGCCATGGCATTAAAACCAAAAACACCAAGTCCTTCAACATTTAAAGCCCATGGAAAAACAAATATTGCTTCAACGTCGAAAATAACAAATAATAATGCAAATATATAATATCTAATATTGCTTTGGCCTAGACCACCAATTGGATCTGATCCTGATTCATAAACTTTATATTTTTGTTTTGCACTAACGTTAGGCCTTAGCAATTTCGCCATACCCAACATTGCGCCAACCATGCCCATTGCAGCAAACATAAATATAGCTACAGATAGATAGTTGCGGTAATATTCGGTCATGGGGTTCGAACTAATTTTACTTGTGGCTATATTAGCTATTGTGGCGATTTGATGATTGAAACTAAACATATCCGAATGTGAGTCTATTAGGTTTTAAGTACATTTTCAGAAAATAAGGGGTAATTTTTTAAAAAAAACAGTTACTAGATATCAACGTTTTAATTACACGAGATTTTCTACCAAGAAAGTTGTTTTAAAGGTTAAGCGTTTAATTGCTAAGTATTTGTTTTCCAAGAAAAGAATCTACATGTACGGTACTAATACATATACTAGGTGGTATTTGCGGATCTACCGTTGAAGGATCAGGTACGACTCCATCAAATGATGAAACGCGCTCACCAATGTCATCTATTTCTTTCGACACGTGACCTTCAGGAAAGCCATTTACGTCAAATCCAGTACCTATAATTGCACCATCGGTATCTACAACTTCCACTGTTGGCAGTTTAGAAGCAATTTTATGGTAGCTATCAAATAGTAGAGTTGCACTTGGACGATTTGGCACTAATCTTTGAGCTGAGATTGAACGTCTATTTTTTGCTTCTTTAATTAGATGAACAATACTACCCACTGTTATTGCACCCGCTGAAACTAAAGGTACATGCATGGATAAAGTACCCGCTTGGAGCCGCATTGCAGAGATTGCTGCACTCATAAAACAATAAGAAGTAATATAAATCGAGGAATGACTTAGATTTAATTTTGATTGGAACCTTTCAGACCCAGCTACGACTGTCTCAAGCAGACCGCCATGAATTTCTTTTGCAATTGGGGCAGATATATCCAAAGATTTCAAAAACCCACGTAATTCTCCTCTTGCAATTTTGTAATTAATATTAATATTTCCTCTTGTGGCACTCAATAAAACTTTAGATTCACGTTTAATTGAATCTCTAAAATCTGCTCTTTGTTTTTCGCTGCTATTTTTAATAGCAGCTCTAATTAACTGTGATGACTGATAAAAGCCACTAATTGCGCGTTTATAACTAGTATTTTGATACTTAGATAGAGAATCTGTGATTTTCTGAATCCTTTTATTATAATAACCCATTAGATCTTCGTCAGATATCCAACCCATATCGGCGATTTGTGCTATTTTCTCGCGATATGCCATATATAGATAGGTCGCGTTTTCATTCTTTGCTGGGTCAGCATCTGAGTTCATACTTGATTCAGACAATTCGCTTATTTGTCGGACTCCGATTAGATCAGCCATTTTCTTGGCTATAGCATCAAAAGTTTTAAGACTTTCCTGTAAATCAGTGATTAAACTTCTTCCGATTAGATCACTAGATACAAAATCCTTACAACAAGGATATCGCTGGATCAACAAATCTACAGATTGATTAGCATCATGACGGCTCGGAAAATCAAGTTGCTTAATTTGGTCATCATTGGCTGTAACGGGAATACCTGGTTGAGTCATGACAGGATATCAGCATGATCATACCTTTTGATACAATTTGCATTTATCAATAGATCATTTAAGAGCAAAGCAAAAATTATTGATACATTTAATATTAGAATGTTGATGATGCATTTATTTAAGAAGAAAAAACCCAAATTAAAGGCTTTCGTGCTTTCGGGTGGAGCAAATATGGGTTGTGCCCAAGTTGGTATGCTGCAAGCCTTATTTGAACATGGTATTTATCCAGACCTACTTATAGGTACATCAGTTGGTGCACTTAATGCTGCTGCTCTCGCAACAAACCCTACAATCAGTGGAATTTCTGATTTGACTGAATTCTGGAAAAATATTAAAACCGGCGATGTATTCCCTGGTGGATCTTTTACTAGAGCTTGGAATTTACTCAAAAGAGATTTATACCTTGTAGAAAATACCGGATTATCAAAAGTAATTGATAGAGCTACAAGAGTACGAGAGATTGAAGATTTGCAATTACCCATAAGAATTGTCACATGTGATTTAACCACCGGAGAAGAAATCATATATTCAAAAGGCCCACTTAAAGAGGCATTATTAGCAAGTGCTGCACTACCAGGAGTTTTTCCACCTATAAAACACGATGGCAGAATATTAGTTGATGGAGGTGTGGTTAACGCTGTACCAATTTGGCATGCAATAAGTGAAGACGTTGGAGAAATATATGTATTAAATGTTTCCGGATCTTCACCAATAAAAAATCTAAGGACACCATTAGATGTTATTACTAGGTCTTTCTCAATTTCACGCTCTCAAAGATTCGATACGGAACTGCGTGAAGCCAAACATAATATAAAAGTATTTCATATGCCTCGACCAATTGATAGAAGAGATATGTATGACTTTAGTAATAGTGAAATACTAATGGAAGAAACTTATAAGCAGTCTTTTGCGTTTTTGGATGCACATCGCTTATAAAACGTTAGTAAACCCAGTTAGTAGTGATGGGAAAACACCTATAGCAACTGTGATAAATACGCAGACGCCTATAGCTATTGAAGTTGGCTTCGGAACAATATTTGCTTTCACATCAATTACTTTTTCGGTATCATGATTAAAAGAATCAGAGTACATTGAAAGAATTAGTTTTAAATAGAATGCTGCACTTATAACAGTTGCAATTAATACAATTAATGATGTTATATAAAATTTTGAATCTAACGCAACTCTAAACACTTCGAATTTTGCAATAAATCCACTTGTTAAAGGAATACCAGCTTGAGCTAATAAAAATACTGTTAAAGAGCCTGCTATATAAGGATTAGTCTTAGCTAAAGCGTTGATTGAAAGTATTGAATCATTTTGTTCATTTGGTGTACTCAAATAGCCTATAACTAAATATGTTCCTACAATAATAAATCCATATGCAATTACATATGTAATTACAGGACCTAAAGCCAATGATCCACCTGATTTCATAGCCAATAAAATATAGCCCGTATGTGAAATCGAAGAATATGCAATAGCACGTTTAATATTAGATTGCTTTAAGGCAACTGTAGCTCCAAAAATTGCAGAAGTTAAACAAGCGAGTGTTAATAAAACGCGTCCAGAGGGTCCATTGATTCCTGCATCTATAACGTTTGTTGACACAAGCCGTGCAAAAACTACAAAAGCTGCCAGTTTTGTTGAAGCTGACATAAAAGTGGTTATGGGTGAAGGCGCCCCTTGATATGCATCAGGAGACCAAAAATGAAAAGGGAAAGCTGCGACTTTAAAAAGTAAACCAACACTTAGCAATACCATTGAAACATTTGCTAGTGAAGAATTCTCGGCAACTCCAACTAAAGCTGTTGAACCTGTTAATCCATAATGTAAAGCTACACCATATAAAAAGATTGCTGATGAAACAGCTCCCATTATAAAGTATTTAAATCCTGCTTCTAATGATCGCAGACGTCGAGCATCATATGCTGTTAAAACATATAAAGGAATAGAGAAAGTTTCTAAAGCTATAAATATTGCTACTAAATCATTCGCCATAACAAATGCGAACATTCCTAAAATAACAATTTGTAACAAGATGAAAAATTCTCCAGCTGGTATATCTTTTCTTGATTTTAAATAAGACGATGCACTCAAAGATACAAGTATAGAGATTAACGAAATGACTAATATTGAAATAACGCTAATACGGTCGGTACTTACTAGGCCATTGAGAGTTAATAGATCTTTCTTTCCCAGAAGTCCTTGATCAAATTTTCTCCATCTAGCTAGTTGAGAAATAACTACAATCGAACTTGCACTAATAGTTGAAATAACTCCAACTCTTCTATGTAAATTATAATTAGTTCTTATTAATGATCTAAAAAGTGTCAACGAACAAATACTTATAACAAAAATTATAAGTGGAAAAAGTCCGTTGAAGTTAACGTCACCAATATTCATTTTGACTCTCCAGAATGTATAGATTTAGAAATTTGTGTAGTTGTTTTATGAACTGAAGGGTTTATGCGATCTAACATATATTGAGGCACTAGTCCTAAAAATAAACTCATCAATAAAAGTGGTACTACGACAACTATTTCTCTAAAAGAAAGATCTTTCATCTTTTTTGCTAGAGCATTTGGTTCACCAGTGAATATTCTCTGGTATGCCCATAATAGATATAGTGCTGCGAATATAACGCCAGTTACAGCAATGACTGTATAGAAACGTGCGGAATTAAATGCACCTAACATGCTCAGGAATTCTCCAACAAAACCAGAAAAACCAGGTAAACCAATTGAAGCAAATGTAGCAATCAAAAACGCTCCGCTCAACACTGGCACAGTTTTCATCAGTCCAGAATAATCAGCGATTTTCCTTGTATGGGTTCTGTCATACATCATACCCACTATTGCAAATAAGGCACTAGTAGTCAAACCGTGACTGACCATTGTAAATGTTGCTCCCGAGATACCAAGTTCGGTAAATGAGAAAATACCTAAAACTACAAAACCCAAATGAGCAATAGATGAATACGCAATAAGCCTTTTGAGATGAGGCTGCATTGTTGCAACGATTGCACCATATATAATTCCAATAACAGCAACAGTTAAGAATATCCATCTGAGTTGATGAGCGGCTGACGGGAAAAACGATACTGCAATTCTCAAGAATCCATAGGTTCCAAGTTTAAGTAAAAGACCTGCCAATATTATTGAACCAGCTGTAGGTGCCTCTGTGTGGGCATCTGGCAGCCAGGTATGTAATGGGAATAAAGGAACTTTTACTGCGAAAGCAATGGCGAATCCAGCAAATAGCCAGAGTCCAACAGATCCAGAAACATTATTTACGCTATACACACGCAGTTGTTCGATATCAAAACACCATGTACCAGTACTACCATGTCGCATTGCTGCAATGGTCAACATCGATGCCAAGAAAAATACTGATCCACCCATGGTGAATAAGAAAAACTTCATTGAAGCTTTCTTTGCGTTTTCATGCCCAAAACCAAGAATGAGAAAATACATTGGGATAAGAACTAATTCAAATCCAATAAAGAAAACGAAAATATCTCTTGCTACAAAAACAGTAATAATTGCTGCTTCTAAGAATAATAGCCATGCAATAAATGAACGCTCATTATTTTTGATACTTTTAGAAGCCAATATCGCTAAAGGAAAAAGGAAAACACTTAAAGCAACTAGAAAAACACTTAAACCATCAACGCCTAACGAAAAATTGATTCCTAAATCTTTGATCCATGTGTAAGATTCTTTCGCTTGTATATTTGAAACTGATTTAAATGCATATACAAGATATATACCTAAACCTAACGCAGCACTAGTAAATACTAAACCAAGCATACGAGCAAGACCAGCTTGCGCTTTACTCAAAAGTGCAACAACTATTGCGCCAATTAAACAAATGCCAATCATTGAACTTAATATAGGAAAATTCATACTATTAATTTGTGCAAAAATCATCTAGAAACACCTACAGACACTATTAAGACCATTACAAATGTTGCACAAGATATCAATAATACATACCGTCGTAAATACCCACTTTGTATTTTACGAAATGACTCACCAGCTCTATTGGTAACAGTAGCCAAAGACATAACACTTCGATCAACAATATTGGTATCAAACGAACATAATAAATTAGAGAATCTAACTCCGATTGTTGAAACTAATTTTGCAATAGATATATTTACGTACCAAGCATTTTGTGTCACAGACAAGAAGCCACCAAGTGATTCCAATGGTTCATCATCAACATTTATTGGTCTGGTTCTATATTTGTATATGCCAAAAATGATTCCACATATTGCTAGTACAAGTGAGATACCTGCCAATATCAACCCTTTGCTTTCATCAAAACTTGCTGCTATTTGAGAAGGCGCACCTTCTATTGCTGGTTCTAAAAATTTCGTGAAATCCTCACGTGCATGTGTAGGAAAATTGAGGAAACCGATAACTGCAGCAAAGAAACTCAAAACAATTAGTGGGATTGTCATAGTTTTTGGAGATTCATGAGGCTTATGTTCGACTTCACCATATCTTGCTTTACCAAAAAATACCATCCGAACTTGTCTTGTCATATAAAAAGCAGTCAACAGTGCAGTAATTAAACCAACAAACCATAAAGAGTAACCAAGCACACCACCACTAGCGAAAGCAGCACCTAGAATTTCATCTTTCGAAAAGAAACCTGCAAAAGGGAATACACCCGCAATTGCTAACCAACCAATTATAAAAGTAATAGAGGTAATAGGTAATAGCTTCTTTAAACCACCCATAAATCTCATATCTTGTGCATCAAAATTTTTCTCATGCCCTGGTCCGTGCATTGCATGAATTACAGATCCTGAACCTAAGAATAAAAGAGCCTTAAAAAATGCGTGCGTTACTACATGAAATATCGCACCTGAATAAGATCCAACTCCAATAGCTAGAAAGGTATAGCCCAATTGCGAAACTGTTGAATAAGCAAGAACACGTTTAATATCGTTTTGTGCCAATGCACATGTTGCAGCATATAGAGCAGTTAAAACACCTACAATTGCAATTACATGACTAACCCATGGTGATGAACTCCCGATCAAGGGTGAAACTCGCACCATCAAATAGACACCTGCAGTAACCATGGTTGCAGCATGAATCAATGCTGAAACTGGTGTTGGCCCTTCCATTGCATCAGGTAACCAAATATGTAATGGAAATTGTGCACTCTTACCCATTGCGCCAATAAATAATAATAAAATTATCCATGTTGCGCTTGTAGAGTTTACATTTGAACTCTTTTCTAAAATATCGCTATATGTAAGTGAACCCAAACTAGGTGTTGCAACAATAAGAAACATAGCAAGCATAAAGCCCACATCACCAACTCGGTTTGTCACAAATGCTTTTTTACCCGCTACTGCGGCGCTGTTTTTTTCAAACCAGAACGAGACAAGAAGATAAGAACAAAGACCTACACCTTCCCATCCTAAAAATGTTACTAATAAATTATTCCCCAATACCAAGGTGAGCATTGAAGCAGCAAAAAGATTTAGATAACCAAAGAATCTAGAAAACCTAACATCGCCTTTCATATAACCAATTGAATATAAGTGAATCAATGACGCTACAAAGGTAATGAAACCAACCATTATAATCGATAGAGGGTCAACCATAAACCTTAAATCTATTTGAAAATTACCAACGTGCATCCAAATGTATCCATCGCTAGAAAATCTTCTAACTCCATCGCCAGATACATTATGAATAGCTAAGAATGCAATAACCCAAAATATGAAGGTCGAACTCATAGCTAAGGTTGCCAGAACACCAGAAAATAATGGTTTAAATCTTTTTCCAAAAAGTAAAATAAAAATTGAACTAAGTAGTGGAACTACAGGTATAAGCCACGAATATTTCAACACTTCTACATTCATTATTCACCTACCTTTACAGAAGACTCGCGCATTAAAGAAATTTCGTCTGGACTCGTACCAGATTTAGTTCGTTTAAAAATTGCTACTAATAATGCCAAGCCAACTGCTACTTCACCAGCAGCAACTACCAAGGTAAAGAATGTTGCAACTTGGCCAGCAACATCATCTAGCATCTTTGAGTATGCAACAAAAGTTAGATTTGCAGCATTAAGCATTAGTTCAATACTCATAAACATTACAATTGCATTTTTGCGAATTGAAACACCTGCTAAACCAACACAAAAAATAATTGCAGCTAAAAATAAAAAATGAGATTCTGTTATGTTCATTTTACTTCTTCCACATCTTTAGGGCCTGTACCTCGGCGAGCTTCGCTCGCAAGGTCGGACCCTCCTACGACAAAACTAGTATTGTCTGCGCTAGCAAGATCTAGTAGATCATCATCACTACTTGTAGAACGCCTAGCTAAAACAACAGCTCCAATTACAGCCCCAACTAGCAGGATGCTTGTCAGTTCAAATATAAATACATATTTTGTAAAAAGTTTCTCAGCAACTATTTCTATATTACTCAAACCATTATTTTTACTAGATTTTAATGATCCAGTTAAACTCTTATTTCCACTTGCCCATTTAATACCGCCAACGAACAAAAGTGTTAAAGCGAAAAGTATAGATACAAAAGATGCAATTACGCGTTGACCAATTAATGGTTCATCTAATGTTTCATGATCATCAACACCCAAAAGCATGATAACGAATAAAAACAAAATTACAATTGCGCTTGCATAAACAATAACTTGCACAGCAGCAGCCAAATCTGCCCCAAGCAAAACATAATGCACAGCAAAACTCATTAAAGTCATAACTAAGAACATTGCGCTATGTATAGGATTTGGTGAAACAACAACACCAATTGCACCCGCTATTGAACAAAGAGCAGCTATATAAAAAACTACAGAAACCATCAGCTAAAATCCCTTTCATCGGATTGGCCTATTTCTGGCTTAACAATTCCTTTTCCTAATTCATTACTCCATAACACCTTGCCAACGAAATCCGAATTTCCACTTGGTGAGGTTGCACGCATCCATGCAGATGAATCATTGTCTTCATATCCGTGCCATAATTCCCATGGCATTCTTTGTGCTCGACCTTCGTCATCTACTAATAGCTCATCCTTTGTATAGATTGCATCACTTCTGTTATTAAATGAAAATTCAAATAATTTAGATTCAGTTATTGCTCCTGTTGGACATGCTTCTACGCAAAGATCACAATGAATACACCTTAAATAATTAATTTCATATGTATAACCATATCGCTCACCTGGAGAAGTTGGATTATCAATATCATTATCTTTTCCACGAACATATATACATTTTGCTGGGCATACACCTGCACATAATTCACAACCGATACATTTTTCCATGCCATCTTCATAACGATTTAATTGATGACGTCCATGAAAACGCAAAGGTTTTGGCCTTTTAACTTTTGGATATTTTCCAGTTATCTTCTTTTTAAATACCTGAGCAAGTGTAATTCTGAAACCGCTATAACGACCCAATCAACTCACCTCTTTTACATTATCGTTATCTACAATCGACATTGTAGATGTATTCTCATTTTCACTTGGAATACATTTACTTAATACAACAAATATTAGAAATCCTGTTACCACTGTAATTAACGATACAACAACACCAGTAATTTGTTCAGAACCACTAACAAATGACCATGCTTGGCTTTTTGAAACTCGCAAAACTAATAATGCTGCCACCCACAAAAAAGAAAGCTCTATCAAATATTTCCATGCAAGACCCATAAGTTGGTCATATCTTAATCTTGGCAAAGTTGCACGTAACCATACTGTTCCATATAGTAAAAGTAAAAGTTTTGCCATGAAATAAGCCGACGGTAAAATCCAAGTATCTATCCAGTTTCCAGAACCAATCAAAGGTCCAGAGGTTCCACCTAAAAATAAAGTTACGCCTACAGCACTCATAGTTATCAGATTCATAAATTCAGCCAAGAAAAATATTGCAAAACGAATACCTGTATATTCAGTATGAAATCCTCCAACAAGTTCTTGCTCAGCTTCAACTAAGTCAAAAGGTGGATGATTCGTCTCAGCAACAGCACTTAACAAAAATAACAGAAAACTAATAAATGCTGGAATCAAAAACCATTTAAAAAGTGGCCAGTCACCAATATGAGCAAAACTCCAAATACCTTCACCATTTTGAGTATCTACAATAGTTCGAGTTGAGAGTGATCCAGATTGAATTACAGCGCCAGCAATTGCTAAACCTATTGTTGCCTCATAGCTTAAAAGCTGTGCACTTGCACGAATAGATCCCAATAGAGGATATTTTGAACCAGAAGACCAGCCTGCTAAAAGTACTCCGTAAAGTCCTAATCCAGACATCATTAGTAACCATAAAATACCCATAGGTAATTCAACAAGCTGTAAATTAGTTTTATGACCTGCAATAGTTACTGTACCGCCGATAGGGATAATTGCGAAAGCAAGGAATGCGGGTACGATGGCAAAATATGGCGCTAAACGGAACATCGATCTATCCGCATTATCTGGTATTGATTGCTCTTTAAAAAATAGTTTTGTACCGTCAGCCAAACTTTGCAATACGCCAAATGGGCCTGCCTTCGATGGCCCTATACGGTTTTGCATATCTGCTATTACTTTTCTCATTGACCATATGTATAACATTACGCCAACTAGCAGAATGACAAATATTGCAACTGCTTTTCCGAGAATAATTAGTAAAGTTGTTAAATCAAATTTACTATTATCGATCGGATCTACAATAGATAATATAAAAGTCGAAGAATGGTACATGATTATGCACCTTCCTTACTTGGATTTTCAAATCGCAAATCAGTAACTTCAAAATTATGATCTACAAGAATATTTAGTGGATGATCATTTGACAAGTTAGCAACTACAACTCCGCGCATAACAGAGTTATCTATTTTGAAGTTTACTTCAACGCTACCTTTATCATTTTTGAATTTAATCGATTTTGCGTCTTTATCAATGAAACCATCGATACTTCTTGAATTTACTCTTACGCTATATGTTTCATGTGTAGTTGAGACAAAATTTAACGAATCCGAATTATTAGATAAAGTTGATTTTTTGTAAAACTGTTTCTTGAATACTAGACGCAATGAATATTGATCCAAATGACGCGTATGGGATTTCTCTCGACTAAAAGGCTTAGTAATCATTTGTGCAAAATCTATATTTGCACTTGGATGATGTTCCTCTTTATTTAATTCTTCTAATGGATTTTCGTGAACTACAGCGACAGACACAATCGGTTCCCATGACGGAGTATCAACAGAAATTGAATCATTACCAACAAGTGAATCTTTATTTTCAATTACAGGTAAAATCGCTCCATCTCTAGCACGATCCAAAACTGTTGTGGATAGATGCGCAAAACTAGTTGCTACTCTTGAAATTTCATTTGTAATATCATCCACTGTATTAATAAAATGTTCACAACCTAAGCGCTTAGAAAGCATGGCTGCTATTTGCCAATCATTTAATATATTTCCTTGTGGAGCAACTACTTGTGAAACGCGCTGAACACGAGATTCAATATTTGTAACTGTTCCAGATTTCTCTGAAAAAGTTGTTGTAGGCAAGAAGATATTTGCAAACTTAGTAGATTCATTCTCAAATATATCTACAGCTATTATTGTTTCGATACATCTAAATGCATTTTCTACAAGATCTTTATCTCCTACAGAAGCAAATGGATTAGCACCTATAAGAAAAAGAACTTTTATGTCTCCCCTCGATGCAGCTTTTAATATTTCAATAGTGTTTTCTCCACTATTTTGAGAATAATCACTTGCTGGCCAAGAAGGTACAATATTAGAATTCTGCTCAACACGGCCCGGAAGTAACGACGGAGCAAAACCCATTTCAAAGGCTCCAAGTATATTCGATGTCGAGTGTGAAGGTAAATAATATATATCCTGATTCTCTAATAAGTTTTGAACTAATTCAATAAATGAACTTGGATCTTGTGCTTGGTTTATATCACCAGCAATAAGAATTATTTTCGAATTTGAATCACCATTGACTTCTTTAATACTTGAGACTGCATCTTCGATTTCTTTTAGTACTGAAATTTCATTACCAGGAATCAATTCAATTTGTGTATTACTTAAACTGGACATCGAAGTAGCGAAGGAATTTACTTCAACCAACTTTGCTTTGCTCTCTTTAACTGCTTTTCTTAGACGTAAATAAAGAACAGGTAGAGTTTCTTTAATATCGCAACCCAATGTAATTATTGCGCTAGCTTTATCTAAGTCACTAATGCGTGCACGCTTTGAAGAAAAGATAATATCAGCAGGAACAACATTTTCACATACGTCTATCCGATTCGTTCCAACTACGGATTTAGCTAAACGGGTAAATTCGTATGCATCTTCATTTGTACCACGTGATCCGCCTAAAAATGCAATCGATTTATCACCAAAAATATCTTTAGCATTTTTGGTAGCTTCAGCTGCAAGATCTAGAGCAGTATTATAATTTACTTTTTCTTTTTCGCTATTTATATTTAAAATATAAGGAGAAAGTATTCGATTATCTGATTGCGTATAATCATAGCCGTATCTACCTTTATCGCAAAGCCAACCTTGATTCACTTGCTCTGAGTCAACACCCAAAAATCTTACCATTTCGTTTCGTGATGTTTGGGCAACACCGCGACATCCAACCGAACATCCAGAACATGTAGTTTCAATAGATGCTAGATCCCATGGTCGTGAACTAAAACGGTAGGGTTTTGCTGTAAGCGCGCCCACTGGACATATTTGAACTATGTTTCCAGAGAAGTATGATGCAAATTCGTCATCAGGAAAAGTATTTACTTCTGTATGCTGACCACGCTCAGCAAATGTTATCAATGGGTCACCAGCAACATCGTCGGCAAAACGTGTACATCGCGCACACTGTATACAGCGTTCGCGATCTAATAATACATGATCAGAAATTTCAATTGGTTTTTCCCAATGACGCTTTTCTTCTTCAAAACGTGACTCACCAGGACCAAATGCAAGAGTCTGATCTTGCAAAGGGCATTCTCCACCACGGTCACAAACAGGACAATCGAGTGGATGGTTGATCAATAAAAACTCAAGTACACCCTCTTGTACTTTTTCAACATTATCTTTTTGAAAATGAATAACTTGGTCTTGCGAAACAGGAGTCGTACAAGAAGGTGGCATACCGCGTACACCTTCAATTTCCACTAAACACATTCTGCACATACCAACTGGTTCTAGTCGATCATGGTAACAAAAACGTGGAATAAAAATACCAGCATTTTGGGCAGCTTTTATTATTAGCTCTCCCTTTTTTGCCACAACTAAATTTCCATCAATCATTAAAGATACTTCATCATCTTTTAAATTTGAAGTATCAAGTTGTGTTGGCACGGGTGGTGTAGTTGTCATTTTTATATTTCTACCTTTTTATTAGAGCCTGTACCTCTTTGAGCTTGACTCGCAAGGTCAGATCCTATCTCATTATCAACTGTTTGGTTTACAGGTGATATGCGCTTAAGTACTTCATCTTTAAAAAATTTATTCAAACTGACAATACAAGAAACCGCACTTGGCCCAAGTGGACAAATTGTTGTTTGAGAGAATGGTGCATTTAATCCGGGAGAAATATTATCGCCAATATCTAAAAGCATATCTAAATCTGTTGGTCGTCCCTCATTATGCAATATCCTATATAAAACTTTCTCCAGCCAACCCGTTCCTTCGCGACACGGTGTACATTTACCACAACTTTCATGAGCGTAGAATTTAGCTAACCTCCAGGCAACTAATACTGGATCTGTGCTTTGGTCATATACCATTATTGCACCAGAACCAAGCATGACACCAAAACGTTGTCCAACTTCGTCCATATCAAGAGGACAGTCTAAGTGTTCATCTGATCCTATAAGCCATTGTGATGATCCTCCACCAGGAATAAAAAACTTTATTTTTCCATTATTTTTAATACCACCAGCAAGATCATCAATTAGTTGTCGAAAGGTACAACCAAGTTCAACTTCATAATTACCCGGTTTATTAACATGTCCAGAAACAGAAAAGATTCTTGTACCCGTTGATTTATTAACACCTAGTTCACCATATTTAGCTCCGCCCATTTCTAAGATATGAGGCACAGTTGATATTGTTTCAACATTATTTACAACAGTAGGTTTTGCATATAGGCCAGCAATAGCTGGAAATGGAGGTCGGATTCGAGGCATCCCTCGTTCGCCTTCAAGCGATTCTATTAATGCTGTTTCTTCCCCACAAATATATGCTCCTGCACCACGATGAACAACTATCTCAAGATCATAATCAGAACCAAAAATATTTTTACCAACAAAACCTTTTGATCGTGCATCTGATATTGCATTGACTACTCGATCATATGCAAGAGCTAACTCCCCACGCAAATATATGAAGGCAAGATTACTTTGAATTGCAAACGCAGAACATATAATTCCCTCTACGAGTTGATGCGGATCATTTGTTAATAACATATTGTCTTTAAAAGTAGATGGCTCACCCTCGTCTGCATTTATAACTAAATATCTTGGGAAAGAATCTGGTGCCAAAAATGACCATTTTAATCCCGTAGGGAATCCTCCACCACCACGACCACGCAAACCTGATGCCTTTACTTCTTCAATAATAAAAGCAGGATCTAAAGTTAATGCCTTCTTAGCAATTTCGTACCCACCACTAGCAATATATTCATCTATCAGATGATTATTCTCATTTTCGCGAAGCCGCTTAGTAATAATTCGTGTTTCTTTCAGGGCCATCAGTTGTCACCCTCTGTACCATCATGTGAGCGAACATCTGGAGTGAGGTTCGAGACTACAGGCTCGACACGTCCCGAAGGGCTCGAAGCAGTGAGTGGTAATGAAGGAACAGAAGTACCAACCTCAAAAGTTCCTTGCAAACTCCCCGATATAGAACGAGCGACACGTGCCCCTGACTTATAATCCTCAACCACGTCAATTGCTTCTTGTGGGGTGACATTTTCCACGAATTCATAATTGACTTGAAAACAAGGAGCTCCATCGCATTTAGCCAGACATTCAACTTCTTCTACAGTTACATCATCATCTGTTAAATATTTTTTAGTTAAAGTTTCATGTATTTCTGGTCCGCCTAAAACAAGACAAGTTACATTTGTACAAACAGATACTAAATATTTACCAACAGGCTCACGTTTAAACATTGTGTAAAAACTACATGTACCTTGAACTTGTGCTGCTGTTACATCTACTAATTTTGCAATTTCGCGCATTGCTTCTGGGGAAAGCCAGCCGTCTTGATCTTGAGCTAGATGCGCTAAAGGTAAGATAGCGGATTTTTTATTTGGATATTGTGAAATTATTTGTTTAGATTGCTCGAGATTTTTTTCCGTAAACGCCATTATCTATCTACCTCTCCCATAATAGGATCAACGCTGGAAATTACAGCAACAGCATCTGCCAGGTAACGTCCTTGCATCATTGGGCTCATGGTTTGCAAATTATAAAAACTTGGTCCTCTAATGTGCATACGTAAAGGCTTAGGTTCACTATCGGCGACAATATAACATCCAATTTCTCCACGTGGAGATTCAACAGCCATATAGGTCTCACCTGTAGGAACTTTAAAACCCTCAGTAAAAATTTTAAAATGGTGAATTAGTGCTTCCATGGATTCGTCAATACGTTGACGAGGCGGAGGTGTAACTTTTTTATCTTGAACACGAAAATCACCGAGTGGCATTTTATCTACACATTGGCGGACTATTTTTACAGATTCTAAAATTTCATATAACCTAATTCGATAACGGTCGAATACATCGCCATTTTCTGTTGTTATAACATCAAACTCAACTTCATTATATGCCAAATAAGGTTGTTCTTTTCGTAAATCCCAAGCATAGCCTGTTGATCGCAATATTGGTCCCGTAGCACTTAACCCTAGAGCATCTTCGGTCGATAAGATACCTACACCAACCATGCGCTCACGATATATTGGGTTAGCGCTTAACAATAAATCATATTGTTTAACACCTTTTTCGACCATGTCACAAATCTCTAAAACATCTTTTTTCCAACCATCAGGAAGATCTGCTGCTATTCCGCCGACACGGATAAAGTTATGGTTCATTCTTAAACCAGTTATCTTTTCTAATAATCTCAGTACTTCTTCGCGTTCACGCCAACCATAAATCATCATCGAAACCGCACCAACATCCATACCATTTGTTGCCTGAAATAGTAAGTGTGATGAAATCCTGTTTAACTCAACTAACATCATTCGAGCCCATGTTGCACGTGCAGGTATTTCTATATCTAATAATTTTTCAGCGGCTAAAGAATATACAAGTTCATTTGATAATGGTGACGCGTAATCCATACGGGTTACATTTGTGCAACCTTGAACATAAGTCAGTTCTTCACCAGTTTTTTCCATTCCAGTATGGAGGTATCCGATGATTGGTTTTGAATCTATAACTGTTTCGCCATCTAATTCCATCATCACACGAAGGACACCATGTGTTGAAGGATGTTGTGGACCCATGTTTATAAGCATTGTCTCATCGAGATCGCCATCTGGCCATGGGCCTCCTGCAAATACTATTTCTTTTTTCTTTAAGGTTTGTGAACCCTCATCTGTTTGAGCAAAAAGTCTATCGTTTGCATTTTCGTGAAAAATATTGTCTTGGGATGCGAGAAATTCTTGTTTTTCATCATCTGTATTCTCATCGAATATATCTTTATTTAGTTCTTGATCCATTAGCTAAAATCTCGCTTTTCAACGGGGTGTGACTGGTCTTGCTTTGCAATAGAAGGATCCGATTTCGAATCTCGTGGTAAATCATCTGTAAAATTAACTGGAATCCTCGCTGGCGTATCATCTTTACGAAGTGGATAACCTATCCATTCTTCAGGCATTAGTATTCTAGACATTTCTTCATGTCCATCAAAAGTTATACCGAACATGTCGTATACTTCGCGCTCTGCAAAATTTGCGCCAGGAAATATATCCATTATTGAATCAACATTTGTTTTATTTTCATTAACTGGAACAATAAGTCGTATTCTTTCATTGCGTTTGTGAGAAATAAAATTAGATACAATTTCAAAACGTTCTAATGATACTCCAGCTATACTTATTCTTTCATGTGCACCATGAAAATCCACTGCAGTAACATCTATGCACATAATTACATCACACTGATCTTTTAGGAATCTAACTATGTCTTTATAATCAGTTTTGCTTGCGTAAATGACGTCCTGTCCATGTGAATCTGTTGGTATTACATTAACAAATTTTTCTATTACACTACTAGACAAGGAATTCATGATTTAACCTTTCGAACTGTAGGGTTCGGTAAGGGTTTTCCGCTGGCAGTTTGACCATCTATTTGAGGAATAATTATTCCTGCACCTGTTCTATTTTCGCTACGACGTTTTAAAATATCTCCATTTTTTACTTGCTCATGGAGAGTTAAAATACCATGTATCAAAGTCTCAGGCCCTGGAGGACAACCAGGTACGTACACATCAACTGGAACTATTTGATCCACCCCTTGGACAATGGCGTAATTATTAAACATTCCACCGCTAGAAGCACAAACACCCATTGAAATAACCCATTTTGGTTCTGCCATCTGATCGTATACTTGACGTAATACTGGTGCCATTTTCTGACTTACTCTACCAGCAACTATCATCAAGTCTGCTTGACGCGGAGAAGCGCGAAATACTTCCATTCCAAATCGAGCAATATCATAGTGAGCAGCTCCAGATGCCATCATCTCGATTGCACAACATGCTAATCCAAAAGTTGCAGGCCACATAGAATTTTTTCTTGCCCATTGAACCATGTCTTCTAAACGACCGGTCAAAAAGTTATGTGATACTGATTCTAAACCCATTATTTTTCACCTCGAACGAAACCCTCTGAGCGGATTATTGGTTTTACGATTTTTGATTTTCTTGATGTCAAGGGTCCAAAATTTAAAACTCCACTAGATAATAAATAGGCAAAAGGAAAAAGGAGAACAATCAAAAATATTCCCATAACAGCTAGACCAGCCGAACCTAAACCGGCAATCTCTATTCCATTAGGGAATGTTCTACGTACAAATATTGTCGCAAATGGATATAGAAATATTATTTCAACATCGATAACTATAAAAGCTATTGCAAGCAAATAGAATTTTACAGAAAATCTTTCCTGCGTGTCTTTTTCTGGGATTATTCCACATTCATAAGGTGCAGTTTTTGCCATAGTTCTTCGTTTTGGACCCAAAAGAATTGAGGCAGCAAAAGAAGCAAAAACAAATATTAGCGCTATAACTAAAAGTATTAAAATAGGTTGATAAGAACGAAGCATTGCAGAGTTTAATTCCTATTCATCGTTTTCATTATTACTTTTTTTCGATTCCTTCGATCTTTTGATTCTATCCATAGCAAATATCCCAAGAATTATAACAGTAACTACCAAGAACAAGATTACGAATCCCAGGCCTCCACCGCCCGGTTGTGTTCCTCCACCTTTTTCGCCGGACGCATCAATAGCAACTCCACCACGTTCTGTAGTACACGCATTTAAAATAATTGCAATTACTGAAAAACAAGATAATCGAATAATAGATTTATTAATTTTTAAAGATATTTTCTTCATCTTATGCATCTACCTTTTCTTTTTCTTCGTCCTCTTTAATATCACCATTCACAACTTCTTCTGGTTTAGTATCTTGTTCCCTCCAGTGAAGATTCAAAAGAAATATTATGCACAAAATAAATGAACCGAGAAACAAAAAAGTAGGTGGTTGCCTGAGTGAACCAAGGTCCTTTTCTAAAACCAATACCTTTGTGTTAGTTTTTCCGTCGAGCGGAGTCTCACATGTATTTCTAAAAGCTGTTTTACTTTTTATTTCATCAAGTGGACAATATATAGCAACAGCATATAGTGGCTTGTGCTTAAATTCTAAGTGGAGTGGATTAGCTGTCGAACCACCAATACGATAAATATCTGTAACAACAATCGGTTTAGATGGAAGATCAGCAGCGATGGATTCAGGTTTTTCAGTACCTTCTAAAGCTGGAGCTAAGATTGTGTCTGCTGCAGCTTTAATATTTGCATATTCAGCACCAGTTATTTTTGTTCCCGAATTTTCAATATCTTGGACTGCTACAGTTTTAGAACTTTTTGCAGTATTGTTAATAGATAGCGGCTTCCATTCTTCCACTCGACCTTTAAAAACATTTAATGGTGTAGCAGTTGTCATCCAAAGTAACGACAACACACAAAGAAAAGCAGTTACAACAGAACCAACGATTAGGAAACCTAAACGTGATCCAACGTTCGTAGCCAATAACAAATAGGTAGAACCGAAGAACATACCCACTCCAGCTATAACCACCAGCCAACCAATGCTTAGTGGGTATAAGATTGTTTTTTCTAAGACTTCATTTGCTAGAAATATCATGATTATTTTCCTGTTTTATCCAAGGTGCCAGCACCTTCATTTGAATTTGTACCAGTTTTAATTTTTGAATTACTTTGGGAACCGGCATTTGTATTGTTCTTATCTGAATTGCTACCGCCAGGAATTGAATTATTCTTAGAGATACCAGAACCTAAGGGTACAACACCCAATGAGTTTCCACTCTGAGAGACCAACCCATTGCGCTCATAATCAACAATCATTGCTATTTCATCTTCATTTAATAATGCACCAGGAGCAGTATTGTATCCCGGCATTCGGCCAGACCCAATTCCTCTAGCGCCGTAAACAACTTGATATATAGAACCTGAGCCTATGAATAGTTTCTGATCTGTTTCACTTAAGAACTGATTTACTACCGAACCTCCAGCTAGGTTTGGCCCCATAGCACCAGTACCCTGCGCAGATGGTAATGCAATTCTAGAATCAGAAGGATTAAAGAATGACCAGCCTTTTGTATGACATCTAGCGCAGTTAGCTTCAAATAATAATTGGCCATCATTTTCACTCTTGACTTGCTCTAGCCTTAATTTAGAATTTTCAAATGATGCAGGAGCGAAAATCTCTTTAGTAGCTTTTGCTCTTGCTAATGCATCACGAGTTTCAACAAAATTCAATGCAAGGTTTTTCAACTCATTTGCTTTAACTAATTTAGTATCAAAAACCCTGCTTGCTTTTTCATCATTTTTTTCTTTTGCTGCTTCAACTTGAGCTTCCAATTTAATAATAACTTGATCTTTATCAATCTTGTCTAGATATTCCTCTGGATTTGGCGTTTGTTTCAATCCATCTGCTGTATCATCGATTTTTTTTGCAGCCTCGAATTCACCATTAGCCTTTACAAGCGCTTCACTAGCCGTCAAAGTTGCACCGTCACCTGTTTCCTGCATTTGATAAAGAGCTGTATCATAGTTTGTTTGAGCTTCGCTTAAAGCTTCTTCCCTAATATAAGCAGTCTCATCTTTAGCCTGAATTGCTTTTAATTTTGCCTTTTCTGCATCTACACCTTGCTGTGCTGTTATTACTGCAGGATTTAATGGCACTTTATCTACTGGGTAACCATTACCAATAGCATCAGACTCCGCAGCTTTTAAAGTTGCTTTTGCTTCTGCGATTACCTTATTTTGCTTAATAACTTCCGCACTACGAAGTGGTTGAGCAGCTTGATCTGGTGGTAGCTGAATTGAAGCAACAAAATTCACAAGGTCATCAATCGCTTGTTCGTTTTTAGGACCTCCACCGGCAACACCCCATGCAGGCATAGGAGTTCCTGGGCGTCCATAAACCAAAATATCATACACTTGTGATCGACAATCGGCTGTCGTTTTTTGTTCACTTAAGCGACATGAAGATAGGAATGGGTTTGTCGGATCTGCTTTACGGATTGGAAATCTATACATTGCTACATTTAAAGAAGGTGCTTTCCATGTAACAGTTGTTGTTATACAATCTGGATTTCTAAATTTTTCGTCACCAGCACAAGCTTCATCAGTTGCTGGATCTTTCAAAGATTTAATTGTGAAAGGTGCAGCTCCACCTTCAGCGTAACGACCAGTTTCTTCATTATATCCACCATGGCAATTCGCACAACCCAAAGATTCAACGTTTGAATAACCCTTCATTGCCTCATTTGCATATAGGGTTTGCCCTCTACGCAGACTACGCTCATTAAAACTCTGTGTCATTTTTGCTTGTCGATTAGGTTCCCATAGGTAATATCCAGTAATAGATACAGCCAAAACAGCTACAGCTATTAATGCGACACTTAAAGTACGTTCAAGTTTCTTTGTTTCTAATACGTCATCGTCATAAAACTTAGTTGTATTTTGTGCCTTTTTTTCACCACGTTTTGATTTTGCGACATTAATAATCAATGCCACTGTCACAAATAATGCAATTATTGATCCGAATAAAACAAAAGATTTAATGGATGTAGGATTTTGAAATCTGTCTCTAATGACATTTCCAGCAATATATATATTATCTATACGCATAATGGACCCTCAGCTCCTTGCTTAGTTGTATCTGTGCCAATAGGCGGACCAGAAACAATTGAACTCAAATTAGTATTTATAGTTAATTTATCGCCAGCAACAACAACTGGGAAACGGTCCATTCCTCTAGGTGCCGGACCACCAACTTTTTCGCCTACACGATTAAACTTTGAACCATGACAAGGACATTCGAACCATTGTGATGAACCACACCAAGGAACACGGCATCCTAAATGTGGACACCTTTGGTACAAGGCAACAATACCAGTTTCTGTCATTGCATCAAATATTGATTTGTCTTTAGTATATTCAGCAACTTTATTGGCAGCCTCTACAGCAACAGCATTATCTTTTGGAAATGGAACTATATATGCACGTGCTTCTGGAATGTAATATGGTTTCTTTTCAGTTTCAATTGTTGAAAGAATTTCAGATATGCCTTTTGTCACTCCTATTAGACCACCGAAACCACCTTTACCAGTTGGGATTAAGAATGACAACATAGAAGTTATATATGGCAATCCAAAACCTAATCCTAATAAAGCATAGATTGATCTATTTAGAAATTTTCTTCTTGATACTCCAATTTCTTCTTCGCTTATTGGCTCATATGTCTCAGTTTTTGTTTTTGTAACACCGTCTTCTACTGTTTCAGCCTCTGAGCTTCTCCCTGATTTAGTACTTACAGCATTTTGTGTTTGGTCAGATTGCGCAGCATGTCTACCAAGTAAGACAACGCTACCAACACCAATTATTAATACAGCTCCGATTACTAAAACAATCATTGTGCCTTGATCCATAATTTCCTTTAAATTTCTTTCTAATTAATTTCTTATCTATTTCTAGAGTTCGAAATAAACTCCTGAGTGCATTGGGAAGACAAAGTTAAAACCTTGACCTCTAAAGAACGAACCGATAATAACCAAAGTTCCCCAGAATACTAAAAATATTGTCATCATAGTTATGGCAAATTTTCTTTTTTCTGGATCGGTATTCGGGTTTTTATCAAAGTATGGTGTTATTGCCAAAAGTGCTAGCGCCACACCTGGTACGGTTACACCAGCGACCATAGGGTGGAACATTGTTAACAATTCTTGTAAACCCAAAAAGTACCATGGTGCCTTTGATGGGTTAGGTGTTTGGTTAAAGTCCGCAAGACCTAAGAGTGGTGCGCGCACAAACATTGCGAACAAAGATAATGCAGCAGTAGAAATTAACATTGCACCAAGTTCAACTGAAACTAAATGTGGCCATGTATGAACTTTATCTTGAGCTTCACCTTTAACTTGTTGGATTGAACCAGATTTAACAACAGTCAATAATCGATGAGTATGACCATCAGGTCCAGAATCACTAGGATCAGAAATCTTTGTTGCAACGCCAACCCCACCACCGGCTCCGGGTGCTGGTGCGTCGCCGCTTAATACTGCACGACGATTTTTTGAACGAGCTAATAAAGCTGCAGGAATTTTTGCAGCAGCACCAGTAAGTACAACCTCTGGTTCTTCAACTGTAGTCGCGGCAGGCGCTGATGATGAATTATCTGTGCTTGCAACTGGGTCAGACGCGCCAGAGTCTGGCTTCGTAGCCGATGAGGCATCACCTGCGTCGGCGTCACCCCCCGCAGCAGCTGCCAATGCAGCTTTACGTTCGGCTGCTCTTTTTAATAAATGCTCTGGTATTTCACCCATTAATGTCTCCTACAATTCCTAATCTTAAAACCTAGAGTGGTCCAGAAATTCCGCCATCTTTTCGTACACGCCAGAAGTGAACGGCCATAAATATGACAATCACAAATGGCAGCAAGAACACATGTAATACATACCACCTCAGCAAGGTATCGCCAGAAATGACATTACCTCCTAACAAAACGAATTGAACGTTTTCTCTAAGAACCGGGGAATAACCCATCATATTAGTACCCACAGTTACAGCCCATAGTGCAAGTTGATCCCATGGAAGTAAGTATCCTGTAAAACTTAATAGCAAAGTTAAAGTTAATAATATAATACCGATAACCCAGTTAAATTCACGGGGCGCTTTATATGCTCCGTGATAAAAAACTCGCGCCATGTGTAAGAATACAGAAAGTACCATAAGGTGAGCTGCCCAACGATGCATATTTCTTACAAACGAACCAAAATATACTGCTGTTTCTAAAGTTTGAATATCCGCCCAGGCTTGTTCAGCAGTTGGACGGTAAAAGAACATTAAGAAAACACCTGTAACAGTTAGAACCATAAATAGGAAAAAACTCAATCCACCTAAACAAAGAGTATATGAAACTTTAACAGCATGTCGTTTTACTTTTACTGGATGCAAATGATACAGGACATTATTCATAATCACATATGAGCGGTTACGCGGTGAGTCGCTATAACCTTTACGAAATACTGAACCAGGTCTGAATATTGAATTCATAGCCTGACTATCATGCATGCGAGTACCAACACGTTTTAAAACTGCTATTGGACTCTTTGACTCTTTAGTAGGTGCCACTTACATCTCCTATATTATTAATTTCAAATTTAATTATTTTCATTAGAACCTAACCCCGTATGCATATCCATTACGGTCGGTTCTTATATGCGGGTCACCATCTTTAGTGTTTTCATTTACTTTACCTAGAGTAATAACACCAGTAGGACAACGATCAACACATAGTGCACATCGAGTACATATATCTTCATCAACTATGAATGCAACAGTTGCTTGTGGATCTTCGCTTGGTAGATCTGTTCCACTTGAATCTGTAATCGATTTAACACTAACCATGTGTATACATTTCCATGGACAAATATCTACACAACCTTCACACATAATGCATTCACTTTGGTCAATATGTAAAAATTGTTTTGGTTTAACAGATTTAAGAAGATAGGAAGGATCAACTTCTGTAACAACATAGTCTTGTACAAACTCAGGCATTGCTGGGTTTGCATCGTTCTTTGCCATGACTATTATCCTTCTCTTATTTCCTAGGTTATTTTACTACGACGCTACGTTTGTTGTTTTTGTTTTTTTAACTTTTCTAACTGGTCGGCCAAAACGAGAAGTTTTTGTTGGTGCTTCTTGGTCTTGTTCGAGTTCATCTGTTTTTGTAACATATGGAGTGTTACGGTTTTGCCATGCAACAAATAATTTCACATTTATTACTGCACCAATAACATAAATTAAAATTGTTGCTTGATCTTGGAGTTGAACCATGTTTACTTCAAATGGGATAAGTCTTGTTTTATCACTCCAGAATTCTCCACCCAACCAAGTTTTTAAAACAAATTCTCCACCTGCAGAAATTTTTACATCTTTGGTAAAATTCAAATAAGAAGTTGCATAGTTAATCCATTCATGAGGAATAACAGCATAAAGCAATGTCATCATTCCAAAGACTGCAAATGCTCCGATTATTGTTTCTGCCCATGTACCATCTTTTTCTCGTTTTGGTGTAGACAAAATTATGAGCGTGATTAACGCAATAAAAATAAAAATGTTCAACCAAACGAAAGGTATTGTTAACATGTCAACTTTTGCACCTATTACATAAAAAATAGCCATCACAATAAAAGCGCTCATTATTAATTTTGACTTCGACAAAGGCAAGGTTATTTGCTTTGCGTGAATTGCCATTATTGTTGCCCAGCTACCAAAAATTAAAGACATATATATAGTCATCCAACCCATTGTCACTTGACCTAAAGCTGAGAAAGTATCATCGAATACGTATTTTCCTGTCACTACTAAAGTTGTACCACCACCAACACCAAGAAAAATAATTACTGGTCCTGCAAATCTATTCTTATATTTTATTGCTGGTCGCTTCATTAATAACATTGTCCACACTAGAGCTATAGTCAATAAAAATAGTCCCCATAGCAATCGTCCCGCGTGTGGTGCCCATGCTAGATGGAATGAGAAAATCGACTGGGGTAATAAATTTGGCACCAGTTTTCCTTTCGCGGATTTTAGGATCACCAAAGCGAAACTAAAACCATAGTGTTTAGTCGTATATAACATTTGTATTTCTACAAAAGTGTGCATAGAAATTGTAGACGAAACCGCACCAGCTATCAGAAACTAATGGCCATTTTTTGAATATTTTTTCTATAATTTATTAAATACTTCTATAACTGATTTTGTAGGCTATTAGATTAAAATTATGTCATCTATTTAATTAATCTGAAGTTTATGTGTGAATATGTTGAATGAAAATAATTTTGATGTAGTAGTTGTAGGTGCTGGGCCAAGTGGGTCAGCCTCTGCTTATTGGCTTGCTTTAAGTGGCTATAAAGTAGCGTTGGTTGAAAAGAAAACTTTCCCCAGAGAAAAGACCTGTGGTGATGGTTTAACACCTAGAGCTGTATATCAATTACAAAATATGGGTTTAAGCGAAGAGTTGGCTAAATTTCATAAATTTGATGGTTTGAGAACAATAGCTTTCGGAAGAACATTAGAAATGAAATGGCCAAAACACAACGTTTTACCTGACTATGGCTATATTGCTAGAAGAAAGAATCTTGATGAATTGGTTTGTAACCAAGCAATAAAGCAAGGCGCTAAGATGTTTATGGGTTTTGAGGCATTAGAACCCGACATAGACCCCACATCTGGCAAAATAATCAATGTACACATAAAGGATAAATCAGGTGAGATCCTTTCTCTCGCTACTAAATATGTTGTTGTTTGCGAAGGCTCAACACCTAGATTTGGGCGATATCTCGGATTAATAAGGGATAAAACCTACCCAATGGGAATGGCTATACGCGGCTATTTTAAATCCAGTATGCATGATGACCCCTGGATAGAGAGCCATTTAGACCTAGTTGATGATAATGGTGACTTTATGCCCGGATACGGATGGGTATTCCCTGTAGGTGATGGGACTATCAATGTTGGAGTTGGGCTATTATCTACATTTAAAGGGTATAAAAAAATTAATACAACTAATTTATACGAACAATTCTGTAAAATTGCACCATCATATTGGGAAATATCCCCAGAGACATCGTGCGGTGATCCAACAGGCGGAAAACTGCCTACTGGTGGATCAAATGGACCAAAAGTAGGACCCAATTGGGTAATTGCAGGCGATAGTGCGGGACTTGTTAATCCTTTCAATGGTGAAGGTATTGCATACGGTTATGAAACAGGCGAAATGGCTGCTCAAGCTGTGATTCAAGCATTAAAAAATGATGATCCATCTGAACTAATACAATATAGTAACGATTTAACCTTGAAATTTGGCCAGTATTACAAATTTGCGAGATTATTTGTTAAGTATATTGGGAACCCTAGGGTTATGCGTGAACTAGTAAGAGCAGGAATGCACTCAAAACCATTGATGGAAGCAACTTTACGCATAATGGCAAATATTATGAGAGAAGACGATAAAGCATTTGCTGAGCATGCATACGGTGTATTAAAAAGTATCGTTGCCAGAAAAGACTACGAAATTAAGTGATTAGTCATTATCACATAAAACTCTATAACGCAAGAAACTTTCTAACTCGCATATTTAAGAGTTCAAAACGATCAATTGTTTTCCGGCTATCATTAAGTGTTCCCCGATCTCGTATTTCATAAGTTCGAACAGACGAACCTAGCGGAAACTGTTGCCAAGTTAAATCTATATGTAAAAGTTTACCTCCAACATTTAAGACATTCCAAAAATGTATCTCGATTTTCTCTGTATTCCAAACTTGTCCTTGTACTATCTCAGTTTCGGGGAAGAAAGATTGAACTACTCGAGAAGTTGGATAGCATTGACCCAGTGCAGGGTTACCAAGCACTGATACTTGCTCATAAGATGTATCGACATTCCAAGATGCTTCTAATGCTTCTTTTAAGTGAAGCATATCTAAATCTGATGAAAGTTTCATAGGTATATTGTATCTTAGTTTTAATTTCTCATTTTTAGATTATAGCGTTACCCAAAAATACTTTAAAAGCAACGAGGACGGGTACAAAATTTGAACTAATCTAATATTCTTGAGATTTAAACCGAATAAACATTTTCGACACACTGTACTAGCAGTAGGTTCAGTAGGAATTTTATTGAGTAGCTTTTTTAGCTGGGTTTCAATTCTTGGGAAAGAATACAACTTATTTGAATTAGGGAAATTTATTGGAACTTGGAGTAGATACGAGAGTTTGAAATTTCTTCAAATCATCGGCATTGCCTATTTTGCCATTCCAATATTTGCATGTCTCATATTGATGACACTTATATTTCGTAAATCATCACGAATAATCGCATTTATTGGAGGATTCTATTCATTGGTACTCACTGGGGCATTACTAATGCCAATATCACCATATGGACTGCCAGAAATTAATGAATCGCCTGGCATATATTTAGCGTTTGTATCTTCATTAATAATATTTATTGGTTCTATATTTTCAAAGATAGCCTACGAAGAAATAGGATATAATACATCAGACCCAATATAGCAACACAAGTATTATTTAAATAACACAAATTAATATATGAAAGATTGATTATGAATGATGAAATAGATAACACGTATCCAAGTGTGCCGGAATTTGCTGCAAATACTTCTAATACAAATCCCCGAAAGAATTATAAAAAATTAATACTTATTCTTATCGCTATTTTCGGTGTAGCCGTATTAACAGGTGTAAGCGTGTTTGCATATAATACACTTACAGGTTCATCTAGTGGCGCAGATACTCCAGAAGGTGTTCTAACAAATGTATCAAATGCATTCGCTGATAAAGATCTAACCGCTGTTTTATCTGCTGGCGATCCTAACGAAATTGAACCTTTTATAGAAAATCTTTCACTCTTCACAAAGGAAGCTGAAAAATCTGGGTCAATTAAGAATGCGAAAAATCCTCTTGAGGCTTATAGTATAAAGTTTTCAAATATGAAAACACAAACATATAAATATTCCGATACTGTTGCAAGAGTTGAACTTATTAACGGAGAAATAGTTACTAAGGTTGATAAGTCTAAATTGCCAAAAGGTTCTTCTGCTTCGATTAAATCGGAGACTATAAATATCGAAAAGTCAAATAAAGATTATATAGAAACTTTAAAAGACTTTAACGAAGATTTTGAAATTAATAAATTAGAATCAAAACATATTTTTTATATTGCTGTCAAGCGCGGGGACCAATGGTATGTTTCTAGTTTATATACGGCAACTGAATACGTGAGAATGTATTTTAAATCTATTGGCGAAGATATAGATGCGCCAAGCTTTGATGAAAAAGACCGAGTAGGAAATGGTGCACCGGATTCGAATACAGCAGTTAAGAATTTTCTAGATGCTATCGTTGGTTATAATCCAAGTGAAATGATAAATGCAACAGCACCAGACCGATTTTCAATTGGATATGATTATAAAAAAACATTACTAAAACTTCAAAAAGATAATAAAGACAATCAATACCTAAAAATTGCAGAGGATGCAGTCACAATAACAGACTTAAAAACTACTGCAGAACCAAATGGTAAAGAACGTGAGTTTAATAAAATTGATAATGTCAAAGTTAAGCTAAAATATAATATTGACGTTAAAAAAGGTGAAGAATCAGATTATATATACTTTCCTTATGCTACCAATGTTAAGGCTTCATGGGATGGAAGATGTTATGCATATTCTGGTGAGATAAAAAATTTCGAGGAAGTAATTTTAGATGATAATTCGATGAGAACTTATGATGATGATGATGCACCATATACTGATGCAGAAGGTATTGTATATCAAGATACTTTCGATATTTATAACGCTACATATCCTATAGTTAGTAAAAATGGACGTATCTATCCAGATTCAGATTCTTTATATTTCGGGACATATCGCCCATTGCCCTGGAAAGATTCAGAGGGAAACATTATTTTTGATGCGCAAGGAAATAAGGTTGTTAGCCCATCAGGAGATTATGAGGCAGATGAGCAAGAGAATTACCCTTGGAAAGATTCTTCTGGAATTGAAATATACGATAGTAAGGGCTCTGAATCGTATACAAAACCAGATTACACATATGTAAAAAATAGCGATAATATAGACGACAAAAATTGTTATTCTAAAAAAGACTTAAAGGATTTGCCTGATTTCGGATTTGTAACTATTAAAGAAAAAAGTAAATATTATGTAAGCCCAATTGACACAATATGGTATTACGTAATTTGGGGTGTACAAAATTCAAAATAATTTATCTAAGAAAGCCTTGATGCTACTTCTTTAGCTAAGTAGGTGAGGATTAAATCAGCACCTGCACGCTTTATTGAAGTCAAATGTTCTAAGGCAACCATATCGCCATCTATCCATCCATTTTGGGCAGCAGCTTTTAGCATCGCGTATTCTCCACTGACGTGATATGCAGCAATAGGTTGGGAGAAATTATCGCGAATAGTTTTTATAACATCTAAATAAGACAGTGCAGGTTTGACCATAACAATATCTGCACCTTCTATTATATCTAGTTCGACTTCTAACAGTGCCTCTCTAATATTTGGATATTGCATCTGATAACTACGCCTATCACCAAAACTTGGCGCGCATTCACCAGCGTCTCGAAAAGGACCGTATTCAGCTGACGCATATTTAGCCGAATAAGCCATGATAGGAATATCTTTATAACCATTTTCGTCAAGTGCGCTGCGAATAGCACCAACTTGTCCATCCATCATGCCACTAGGTGCAATTATATCTGCACCTGCATCTGCTTGAGATACTGCAATAGATGCATATCGAATAAGTGTTGCATCGTTGTCAACTGTTCCGTCTGACTGAATCACTCCACAGTGGCCATGCGAAGTAAATTCATCCATACAATCATCAGTTATAACAACAAGTTCATCCCCGTGTTCATCTTTTAGCATTTTCACTGCTTGTTGAACTATTCCATTTGAACTATCTCCACTAGAACCTATTTCATCTTTATGTGCTGGAATCCCAAATAGTATTACAGAGTTAACTCCGGCATTTATTGTTTCGTTAACTTCTTTGCGTAATGACTCAAGTGTATTTTGGTATATGCCAGGCATCGATTTTATTTCTTGCGCATCGCTAATACCTTCTTTAACAAAAAGTGGTGAAATCAAATCTTGAGGATTTAATGTAGTTTCTGCAAGCATTTTTCTTAATGCTGGCGTTTTTCTAAGTCTTCTAGGTCGATGGGTAGGGTAAGGCATATAAATAGGTTACGCGTTCCAATATGGATTAAGCAAAATCACCCGACTGATTGATAAACTCAAATTGATAATTCTATAAATTCTTTGGATAACTAGGCTTGTAAGGACAGGCCCTACACGCTTGGAATGCACTTTAAGATACGGAAGCCTTTTTTTGAAGCTACTCTTGTTACATCTAGCCCGCATTGTGATTCTAAAAATCTAACGCATGAATCGGCACCTAAATGCTTGGCCATAACAATCCACATCTGACCATCGCTAGTCAATCTATTTGACCATATCTTCAATAGATCATATAAGGCTTTCTTACCTATCCTTATAGGCGGATTAGAGATAATTAAATCAAATTTTGATTTTTGTTCTAACTCACTTGGCACAATAATGCTTAGTCGTGAATCATCAACATTTTTCTTATAATTAAAATCACATAAAGTTTGCGCTCGTAAATTTGGTTCAATACCTAATAGTTGAGCATCTATATATTTTTTCGCCAAAAAAATAATTATAGGACCATAACCACAGCCTACATCAGCAATAGAATTTGGATTTCCTATATAATTATCATTAAATTCTTTTAACAAAACTTCAGTGGCTTTATCTAGCGAGCCTCTTGAAAAAACTCCTCTATCTGATTTAAATTCAAAATTTATTCCACAAATATTTTTTTCAAACGATACAGGCTTAGATTCAACATTTGGATCTTCATCAAAATATTGACCTATATAATCAGCCATTAGACACACTTTCTAAAATAGCTTTTACAACACCATCAATGTCTGAAATAGCAGCCTCGATAGTAGGCGATAAATCATTTTCTTTCAAAGTGTTTGTAGTTATAGGACCTATCGAAATTAATATTGGTATTTTTTTGATTTGATTTTTGCCGAACAATTTTATGGCATTAGTGACAGTTGATGAACTTGTGAAAGTTATAATATCAGCATTTTCTATCTGTCTCTTCATCTCCGAATCCGGTGGCTCCGAAATATTTCTATAAACAGATATATTCGAAAAACCATAGCCCTTATTTTTCAATTCGACTTCAATAGTATCTCTTACTGATTCAGCACGAAAACAAATTATATTCTCTTTATTTTCTATATTTGGAAACAGTGCTGCTAACTCTTCACCATTAAAATTTCCTGGAACAATATCAGCGATGATCCCATATTCTTTTAGAGCATTCGATGTTGATTTACCAACAGCACATATTTTGGTATTTGCAAAATACCGAACGTCTTTTACATTTTTAAAAAGTGCGCTCATAGTGTGATGCACACCATTGGTTGAGGTAAAGATGACATAGTTAATATCATTTAACGATGGAAAATCAAAAGTTAAATGTTCTATAGATATTACTGGTGCTTCAATAATGTTTGCACCTAGAATCTGTAATTGTTGCGCTAGTTTAGAATTTTGCTCGCGAGCACGCGTTATTGCGATATTTTTACCAAACAGAGGTTTGTTTTCAAACCAAGAAAAATCTAAGCCGGCAACATCTCCAATGACCATCACACTCGGAGATTTTGCATCTACTGTCCCTAATTGTGAAAGGACACACCGTATGGTTTCTTGATTTGGCCTAGTTGCATTTCGCACTATTGCTACTGGGGTATCTTCAGCTTTACCTCCATCAATTAATGCATTGGCAATAAAAGCTCTATTTGCTATTCCCATTAAAACAACAATTGTTCCATCTATTGATGCAAGTTCTTTCCAACGAACTTGCTCTTCATTTTTTGTTGGATCTTCATGACCTGTTACGACTGTAAAATTTGTTGAGACCCCTCTATGAGTTACTGGAATTCCGGCATAAGCTGGACCAGCAATAGAAGAGGAAATACCTGGTACGATTTCAAAATCAATATTGTTATCAATCAATATTTGCGCTTCTTCGCCACCACGCCCAAATACGAATGGATCGCCACCTTTAAGACGTACAATATTTTCATAACTAGCACTTAGCTCCACAAGTTTATTATTTGTTTCATCCTGGGTTAAATCAACATTTCCTGGACCTTTACCTGCTGATATTTTCAAAGCATTAGGATTTGCAAAATTTACAATTCGTTTATCAGCTAGACGATCATAAACCAATGCATCACAATTTTTTAATAATTCAAAAGCTCGAAGTGTTAACAGTCCAGGATCCCCAGGACCAGATCCAACTAAATATACAGTCATTTATACAACCAATTCCATTAACTCAGCGCCGCCACGATTATCTAATAATTCACGTGCAACATTAATACCTAATTGCTCTGGATCTCCACCAGTGGATTCAACAAAAATTGATTGTCGGCCGTTATAATCTGAAAGCATTGCACGCAACCATAATGTATTTGAATCCATTGGAATGCAATATGCCGCACATGGAATAGAGCAACCACCACCCAATACTCTTAAAAAACTTCTTTCAGCCATTACGCATCTGTAGGAATCATAATCATTTATTTCATTTGTAATATCAATCGCATAATTATCATCATTACGAACTTCAATTGCTAAAGCACCTTGACCAACTTGAGGGAGCATGACATCAATGTCGAATATTTCACTAATGCCAGGTTCTATACTTAACCTTTGCAATGCGACATTGGCCAGAACAATGGCATCAAAATCTTTGGCTTTTGAAATCCTCTTTTCAATATTTCCCCTAAGTTCACCAAATTGTAAATCTGGTCTTAAAATTGAAAGTTGCGCTCTTCTACGCTGTGCACCTGTACCGATTTTGGCGCCATAAGGTAAATCATTGAAAGTAGATCCAATTAAAATATCTCGGACATCTCCACGTAAGGGAATCGAACTTAACTTTAAGCCAGATGGGGTAAGAGTCATAAGATCTTTGGCACTGTGAACAGCTATATCTGCAGAATTATTAAGTACAGCATTTTGTATCTCTTTTGCAAATACGCCAACACCCCCTAATTCAAAAATAGGAGTATCCTTTTTATCATCACCTGATGTAGAAATTTCTATAATTTCATATTCACGATTTAACATTTTGCCAACTGTGTTAGCCTGCCAAAGCGCCAATTGAGAACGTCGCGAGGCAATGCGAATAGGTTTCGTCATTCGCTTTTCGCCTCTGTAACTTTTGAAATTACGCTACGAACAACTTGTCGAACTTCTTCAGATTTTCCTTCTTTAATCAATTCAACAACGCCTGTAGCAAACATTTCACTCCAGTCTATATCCTCACTAGAAAAACCATTACTACGCAAAAGTTCTCTTTCTTCACTCAGGATTTTCATTAAATCTTGGTACTCTGGGCCCATTTCACCTTGTACGTGTTGTCTTAACCATTTAGCTAATGCTGGCGATTTTCCTGCACTTGAAATTGCAACTGTAATATCTCCTTGTCGAACTGTCGCCATTAAAATTGTTGAACAGTTATTAGGATCATCAGCAGAGTTACAAAAAATATTTTTAGATTCACAAACTTCAAAAACTTTGGAATTAACTTCTGATTTTTCAGTCGCAGTAGTAACGTAATAAGCATTGTCTAAATCGGATTCTATAAATTCACGAACATGAACTTTTAATAAGTTCTTTTTTTCCCATTCGAATACTTCTTCACTGACTATCGGAGCAATAACAGTAATATTTTTAGCACCAGAATTCAGAAGTCCTTCAATTTTTCTTGTAGCAATATTACCTGCTCCAACCACAACTACTTTTCGATCAGCCAACAATAAAACTACTGGCAAACCGTGCAAGTCTGGACGTTGATCGATTGCAGTATTCATGATCTATAGGCTAATGAAAGGAGTATTTAAATTTCGAATAGAGCCAAAAATTAGAGTATATTTTAAAGATAGCTTTAAGTGATTTAACTATATCTACAAAGTTGAATCGTAATCCAAATTCATTAATGCACCTCTTAGCGACTTACGTAAAGGTTTCCTTCTTGAAGTCGCTGAAATGTTTTGTGTAAAAATTATTTTAGAAGGAATTTTATACCTAGCAAGTTGACTTTTACAGAATTCGCGTATCTGTATCTCAGATTTTCTATCCTCTCGAATTTTATTCACATCCATCTCTATGCTTCGATTTTTAGCGCTATCACTAACTAGTTCAATATAGGCAATAACGCATTCACCAGTGACATCACTATTATCCCCAACCACAATCGAAGCATTTACTAACTCAGATTTATTTAATACTTCTTCAACTTCGCTAGGAAGTACAGAAAAACCATCTACAACTATTACGTCACTTGAGCGTTCCAATAATATTATCGATCCTTCTTCATCACGCATTCCGATATCTCCAGTAAATAACCAGCCGTTTGAATCTAAGACTTTTGCAGTTGAATTACTATCTGAATAGTATCCTTTAAAAATATTTGTCCCTCTTACAACAATCTGACCTACATCATTATCAGGTGCTTTATTGCCAGTTGAATCTCTTATATCAATTTCAATACCTTCTAATACTTGACCTATATCGCCTTCACATTTTGGCGCCATTTGAAAACTAATCATCGGGCTT
>ERZ724508.53-NODE-53-length-73921-cov-5.804782_pt1 | contig 73921 bp, 101 predicted proteins | sample MGYA00376041_ERZ724508 | MGnify/ENA primary metagenome ERZ724508 (study PRJEB28724, sample SAMN07190887) | wastewater metagenome | isolation source: effluent of sewage treatment plant in Hong Hong | place: USA: Christiansburg, Virginia | collected 2016-03-01 ...
AGAGAACTAGAAATTTTACTGAAGCCAAAGAACCTTGAAGACAACTGTATAAGCTACAGCATGGTGGAGATGGTGGTTGTAGAGCACATCAACGAACTGTTCGAACGGAGCGGGAGCTGGGCTGAAATCCGCGATATTGTTGAGTACTTGGTGGGATTACTCAAGACTCGGTCGGTGGAACGTCGAAGTATTCGTAGCATGTACAAGCTAGCTAACTACCTTGAAAAGTAGGGATGTATGCCGGGGCGGGTGAAGCTCCCTCGACCACTCAATATCACCTTCCTCTATAGTCTTCTTAATGTTAAAGCGCAACTCAATTTTGAGAAGGTCTATAAGTATATCCTGAAGATCAAGGCACCCAACCTTGAAAGGGTTGATCTCAACACAAAGGAGTTCACTCGATTTCAGGGGGAATTAGCCCAGCGACTGTACCGGAAGGGACTCTACCAACAAGGCTGCGAGCTATTCAATAAACTAGCCGTCCACCGACCTAGCTGGTTGGCAGGCTGCGCTATCCGCATCATCGATGAAGTGCCAGAGTTGCCATTGAAACAAAGATAACCGTTGTTGGTGCTGGCATACTAGCACAGTGTACACTCCGACCAGTTCGAAAGACTATTACGAGCGGGAACCCAACTAACTTCCACTCAGGGCGTCAAGCATGACTTGCTCAGCTACTACAAAAAGGTTTTGGGGAACAACCAAACCTACACTATTGGCGACCCCAACTTTATTCTGAAGGAGGAGTAATACACTAACTTGGTGGCTGAGGCGAAGTTCACTGAGGGGACGCTCAATGAACCCCCTTACGAACTATTCTTTGTGCTCTTGGCGAATGAGTACCAAAGGGCATTCTACTATGCCTACCGGGAGAAACTCGAGCCAGCCAAGCTAGAATTCTTTCTGAAAGAATGCATGCGAATACAACTGGTCGACTTCTACATGATGATACCAACCATGCTCAAGATGCTGGTGGCGGTAGCCAGGCAATCCACCCAGCAAATTCTAACACCATATAAATAGTTCAAGATTGGGGTTACATAAGCTGATATTCAGGTACTCGATAAGCAAGTCGACCAACTGTTAGAGATCGAGACACTCGACCATCAACTTAAAACTCTTCTGAGGAAGTACCACATTAATACGAAGATTTGTCTGAAGTGTCCCCAATCCATCCTCCAAAGGCAGTTCCCCTCACGCAACGATCTCACGAAATTCTTTGAGGATCGTTCCTACCGCAAGCGGTTCCTAGCAGATTTACTGAACAAACCTCCTACCAATGATCTACCAGTATTATAGAAGCTAGCACAACTGGAGGAGCTAAACTATATGGAGATGGCAGTTCAGACACTGAGCGACAGCCTCAACCGATAAGTAGTACCAAAGACCCTCTTGAACCTCATTGGAAACGTAAACCGTTTGCTAGCAGGTTCGCAACCCCTTACTAGATAGTTTGTGATGGCCGTCAGCCAGAAGACTCATAGTAGCCGCATGCTGTTCCTTCTGCTGGGGAGGTTAAGACAGCTCGACCACGGGTCAGCCTTTGAAGAAGTCATTCTCTAGGACAATCTGGCAATTTTAGATAGCATTTCGAGACTTGAGAAAAACAACGAGTTCTTTGGGCTATTACCACCAGATTTTGCTGTAAGGGAGCTCCGGCCACGTCTATCACCCTCCGCAAGGCTTACCAACTAGCATGAACAGCAGCTACGACTCGTGCTCTCGCTCGATAACGTATTCGTCCTGGGTAAGTTGATGTACTTTATATATGGTTTGGATGAGCGAATAGAGCGGGAGACACTGGAGCTTGCCAAGCATCAGTCGCCGGAGCTGGCTACCCGCTTGCAGCAGCTTCGGGAAAGACCGCAGCAGAACTGACTGATTACTTTTCTGCAAAGAAACTGGCGATCGAGGGGACAGCTAAGATGTTGGGGGGTTGGGGTTAATTGTTAGTATCATACTTGTATGAAGGTGTGTAGTTGGGTTAAAGTGAATGCCACCGGGTGTCCCCTTCAAACTATCAGTTGCTGCTGCAGTGTTTCGGAAGCTCAGCGCGCTCTTTTGATCCGATTTCGAGGAGGCTTTCGTAAGCTACTGCATGCTACTCCATCTTGATAAGCTCTACAGTGCTGCTATGGTTCGTATGTCTGCTCTTCTCATCCAAAAGTATTGAGAGTTCGAGAAATTTCGCTGACCTGACCACCCAAGTACTCAGTCGTCGTTTGATGGAGGGACGAACAGCAATCTTCGACAACCTCCATCGGAAAAATAATGTTGGTTGGGACCATTTGCTCAACTTCTCTTGAGGAATTCAAACCACGAGAACTCCTAGCATTTGAATTGATAGGGGTCCCAACGGTCAGGGCTGACTGGGAGGTGGCTAGCCCTCATGATTACACATCAACAGCAAAAAAGGCAACAGTTCTCTAGTTTTCCTTGTGGTTTAGGAATTCCGGTAGGAATTGATTGGCGCCGAGTAGGTCGGTCGGAGGACTACACCCTCGTTAGATGGCAGATACACCCCAGACATTATAATAATTAATTTGCAAAATTAAATGGAGAACTTCGAGGGATGCAGCTTTCTGCTCAAGGAAAAGAAACTGTTGGGGCCGTCCAAAAGATGGGGACACACGGCAGTTCTTCAGAACGACCACATGCTGGTATTCGGTGGCAACACCGAGAACCCACCCAAATCCGGGGTTGAGCCCGTGTTCCGTCTCAATCTGCGTACTTGGGAGTTCGAAAGGCTGGACGCTGAGGGCGGACCGGCCCCCCGTGACAGCCACTCGTGCGTACTCCTAGGCAACAAGATGTTCGTCTGGGGTGGCTGCACAGCTTAGCAGGTACCCATTTTTCATTCACGCCACTAAAGAACTAGTGGTGGAAATTCAATCGAAGGGACTTATTCAGACTCGTAACGATATGTACTGTTTTGATGGCACGACCTGGCGCAGGATCCATCAACAGGGCCAGGTGCCTGCCTCACGAGAAAGCCAAGTTGCAGTAGGCCTCGAAGACCGTTGGATTTTCTTGTATGGTGGTTGTAAGGACAAACAGCACTTTAGCGACATCTTCCTCTTCGATTCGCAGAGCAATTACTGGTTCGAGCTTCGAGAGCTGAAAGATAAGCTGCCGTCTCGCGAAAACGCTTCTGCATGCATCATTAAAGGGCAGATAGTTGTATTTGGTGGTCTCGATCATAAGGGAAAGCAGACCAATGACATGTATCGGATAGGGTTGAAGCTACCAAGTAAGCTCAACTCGCCCAACGACCTACAACCCCGCGTCGAAGAGATCAGCTACTACAATAGTGCGCCCTCAGCAAGAGCTGGACACTGTACAATCGCCTACCGTAACCGTTACATTATCGTGCTCGGAGGTTAGACTGACTTGTCGATCGGTACTCACAAGAAATCTCGAGTTGAAATTCTGAATGAAGTATGGCTGTTCGACACCGAGACAAGGGTTTGGCAACAACTTAGACCCCAGAATAGTGGGGCCTTCACTCGCCGCAACAACTTCACCGCAGTTTTATATGGAGATGCTATCGTGGTGTTCGGTGGACTTCAATCTCCTGGGGGAGAACTCATGTCGGATTAACTGATTGTTCTCAATCTCTCACAAAACCGCTCTCTGCCAATCATTGATAAGCTCAAAGACAAGCTTTGTAGTATCTGCGATGTCTCCCTCAGATTCTTGGGTGGAACTGAAGAGAAAGAGACACTAATTGTCGAAGAGTCCCCAGAGCCCTACAATCTTGCTGGCCAATAATATATGGACTACTACACTGCAAAGGAGATTGCAATGGGGATAGCTCATCCTTTCCAAGCCATCTAAACCATCGTCGATTGCCTATGCTAGCAGGGAAGTTCTCTGATCGAAATCAACTACGACAGCCAGTCCCCACAGCCATGCTTTGCTATTGAATCCGATGGAAGGGCCTACAACCAGGAAGAATTGCAGAGCTGGCTGTCGAACCCCTGCCAAAACCAAACAAAATTCGACCAAAGACTGCTTTATTCCTGTTTGAGACTTTGCAGGTGCTTCATTATCGTGCATACTGATGAAGACTACTACCGAATTGCGATGGTGAGCATCACCAGGTCCTTCATCCTCTCCTATCAAAGAGATAGCAGGGGTATTGATATGAGTGACCAGATGAATTTTCAGGCAGTCGATTCCATGTTCAAACAGTATGGACTTTGGGAGAAAATCGGTTCGAGCAGCCAACAACTGTTCTTATTGGACCTTGAGATGCATCCTTTGGCAACTGGCAAGCTGGAGCTCTTGTCGAGGGGCAACAATATTGTGACTTCCTACCGACTTCAGCAGCAGCTCCCATCTTCCATCAGTGAATGCCCATTCTTCGATAGAACGTTGAGTGAGCACCTTCGCTACTACTTCTTGGAGCCACCTCAGGGCATTTGCCTTTCCATCAACCAAACTTAAGTGACGTTGGAATGCTTCAAAGTACTCATCAATCGCTAACCGTAGAATTCAATTGTTGAGGATGCGGATGAAGGTGAGAAGTGCAGCATTGAGGATAAATCGGGAATGTTGGTGGTGCTGGCTCCACAACGGAAGAACTGCAGGATCTTCTACTATCACCGCAATAAGCGCATTTGCATTTATAACCTTAACTTCAAAGATAGGTACAGCGGGTATGTGGTGCTTCCAGACGAAATGCCACAGGACCACCTGGGGATCACCCTTGAGGACAGTAGCTATCTTTCAGCAACCAGCAGCTTCATTGAACTGCAGATTTCCAGTCTGGCTGCTTCGCAGGGAACTTTGAAGCGACCGCCCGTGACAGCATTGGAGATCCTCACCGAAGAAAGCAAGATTAGCACGCCAATCCTGTCAACTTTATGAATACTTGGCCCGTGTGTATAATAGTTGATCGTTAAGAGGATATCATATCTGTGGGATGGAAGCAATGTCGCAGACGCTACAGCTGTTCCCAGGAGCCAAATAGATGTAGCCTTCCACGCCCCAGGTCTTTCCGAAGTTCATCTGAACTTTCCATCCTTGATCGTTCTGGCCGACCATCAATGCTCCCGAGGAAGGGCTTGACGGAGTTCTACAGGTAAAGATGCCAGAGTGATAGCTTTGCAGCTGGGATGAGTCAATAGCAATGGAGACTGGACCTTGGGATAGGGCATTTGTGAGAGCATTGCACGAACCAGGAGGGACAACTGTGTAGCTTGTCACCTTGTAATCACCCGAGTTGATCTTACACTTCCCAGTTGTAGCAGTATATGGGTAGGCCGATTCAGTTGTAAGTCCTTTGTCGCGAGCGTAGTCAAAGCAGTTAGTCATGTAACCTCCGTTGCAACCATAGTTTCCATAACTGGAGGAACAGTCCAGGATCTGCTGCCAAGACAGGCTAACATCAAGCTTCTTCTTAATGAACAGCTGGCTCTCGATAGCTGCCAATGCTGCATAGGCATATGATGCCCCACACTGTCCCTCACTTCGTACTGGTTTCACTGCACCTGCCTTCACCCAATCTATGTCCACTCCCACTTGAGAGGCCTCCTCAAACTCAACTCGCCGAGTCGAGGAAGGAATGCGAAGATTACTCATTTTCTGAACAAATTCGCTGTGAGTCATGGCTGTAAACTGGTTGACACCTAACTTGTATGGGCTCTCTAATCGGTTATGCTGGTCAATTTCTCTCTTGTTCTGGATGAATACCATGAGTCTAAAGAGATCCTCACTGGTTGACGCATACTCAATGCTGTATGCCTGCTTCCATTGCCTATAACTCTGCAGATTGTCCACTAACCACGGGAGGGAAGGCAGCCCCTCCACCATGGTCAATAGCAGTGCGAACAAACTCAACAGTAGTGGGATTTTCATTTGTAATTTATCATGCAACAGAATCCGATTCATTAAAGCTGTGGCTTAGCGTTCCGCAACTGCTTCGGTAAATCCTTTCTCACTTTGGGATTTTACCGTTTAGAATGCAATCTCTCGCAGCCCAGTCTAATTCTAATTGATTCCTGCCTTCAGCAGGCATTCCAAGATCGATTGCCGTCTCCTGGGACGTCTTAGTCTTGCTTTCCCCACTCTTATTGATTAACACTGCATTTAATAAATTCAAATAAATCAAAAACAGCTTCGGTATCTCCTAATTTAATGCTTCTGCAGTTTGGGACCCTACCGAAGGCTTCCTACAATTTTTTTCTACAAACTGTCGACATATTGAGTCATTCCAAGAGGATTTTCGTGGGCAGGCTTCAACGGTCTTTGATTTTCGGGAGCTGCAAACGATAATTTGGGCTGTGCTGGAACCTGTGGGCTTGAGGCAAGAACCACGCCAAAATGCCTGGGGGCTGTCAGCAGAACCTACATTTATAATAGTTATTAAGCTGCGTCCTGAGGTAATAAATACGTGTTTGATATTCATGAGCCACCGTTCGAGACACGATAGCCGCTTCGTGGTGGTCGCTGATAACTGGAGCTCGGGGATAGGGACTCAGGATGTCATTGACTATCTCAAGAAATACCAGATACATTACTTGCGCAGGTAGTTCTACGAGGGAACCCACACACGTAAGTCCTGCCTCATTCTCATCCACGAAACCTTCGACTAGGCCTTGGATGCCAGGAAGAAGCTGATTCGACTCTCCAAGCTCTAAAGGCTGAGGGTGTTCGTTCGGCATGTGGTTCCCGGCGACGCCAACGGTGATTACCAAGGGAGCCGGCAGTCAAATAGTGGGTACTCCCACCCATATGACAACTTCTGCTCGCCGGATCACAAACTGCCCTCCAATAAACTTCGACTTCCAACACTTGGTGAGTACCGGTGTGGGACTTCTCAGAATTCAAACGAAGCACCGTTGGACTCCAATTATTCAACTAATCAGTCGGAATACATGCGTGAGCGCGGTGCGAAGAGAGACCGCTCTGGCAGCTCCGATAGCCGGCGGAATCATTACCGGGACTCTAGAAACTATACCAAACACAACTCTAAGAAGCGCAGTCGTTCTCGCTCTCGGTCTAGATCTCGCTCCAACGGGTATTCTACTCTTCGGCATTCAAGAGAAGCCGACCGTACTCCTTCTAGCCACCATACGGCGCAACGCAACTCTCCTTAAAGATTGACTTCCTCGACAAATTTCGATAAGTTTGGTGTGAAGGCTGGTGTCGCTTTTTCAGTTCCCAAGCACTAAGATTATCATCCGTTGACGAAGGACGAAAAATTCACCTTCGAAGAGAATACACAGTCAGTCTCAAATCCTATCGCCAGTGAAGTTCTTGCTTGCTAACCTCACTAGCCGGAAGCCAGCTCGATGTAATCGCTGGCTCCTGCTGCTTAGGAAGAAGTGGCACCCTCTGAAGCTCCTGCACTTGTCAAAAACAATAATACTGACGATAACTGTGCTCTTGATGTTAAGTTGGTGGACCAGTCAGTCTCTAATGTGGCTCAGAAGACCACCGTGCCTGTTTTATCTGCATTACCAAGTTAAACTGTTGAAGCCGTCAACCAGCAACCGCCATAACCGAACTAAGCCCTACCAACAGACCATTCTGCTACCTTCGATACACTTCGATTCCGCGAGGATATACTCCGAGCGAAGAAGAAAATCAACTTATTTCTGCGAACGCTACCCGCCTTTGTAATGCCTGTCCCCCAAATCAACTCCTAGGCGTAGCTGCCAGACCAACCCGAAACTATAGACTTGACTGTGCCGAACCCCACAATAGTTCCGAAGAAGAGGAAGGCTTGTGCATGATATTTCAACACCACTGTACATTACTCAATCATTGTGGAGGGAAGATCGGCGATTACGGCGCACTAATTGTTTGAGACAGTTGAACAGCCTTGCTAAGAGGGTGGGCTCCTGATAATAGAGTACTTCCGACGGGTCGGGAATCTTGCTAGAGGCGGAAACTGAAGCAACAGCTGTTTTGACAAGCAGAGGTTTGGCATCGGACGGCTCCTCCTCTTGTTCAAACATCTTTTTGTAGCAGGTTTGGGATTGCGCGACCTTGTTTCTCAGCTGCTGTTGCTCGTGCAGAATACTATTACGTAGGTCTGCCTCAGGTTTCTCCTTCAGAGCTGAATCAAAGCATTGCCTGCGATTAACTTCACAGATACCTCGCTTCCTCGAAACGACCTAGTTTTACGAGATGCCCTCCCTTTTTGAATAGAGCTTTGACGTGCGTCGGCTGCTCCTTCAATACCGTCTCGCAGAGGGCCAATCCACGTTCACACTGCTCAAGTTTGTAGAAACACGTCGACATGTTCATCAACAACGGATACTGCAGCTCTTCCTTTACGATTTTGAGTCTGCTTTAATCTGAAAAGTCAAGGCCAATCAGTGAGTCCATGTATACCTAGACAGCCTTTTGATAGTTGCCGTCAGAGTACAGCCGGTTCCCCTTGAGCTTCATGATGTTCACCCATTCGTATCGTTCCTCCCAGGAGAGTCCTTCAAGTTCCTTACCAAGTTCCGCCATCCTATTATTCAGCTCCACCTTTTTCCTGACGGTTTAGTAGTCACTGGGTAACTCCAATTGTTTACACTGGCCGGGGCTGATTGTCAGCTCCGAGGGAAGCCAACTCAAGCTAACCTTTGGACATAGCCTCACGAATTCCATCCATCACTTCCATAATTAATAATTATTCCAGAGGAGTTCGCAGAAAATACGTACTGGTGGTGCTACGCGTCGATTGTTACAGCATCCCAACTACTTTTCGACCGTTACCAGTCGCAGAATATAAATGAAGTTCGGTGGTTGCTTTCATAATTTATTATTCAAGAGAACGAAACAACCGAGTCGCCATGCTTCATTCTAGAATCGGTAGCTGCGGGATCGAAGCGGAGCCTGAGGACAGAGCTCTGGAAGTATGAACCGTTACCGACGTATTGTAGCTTGGGCCTTGCCCTTCTGAAGACCTCAGTATGGTACTGGTTGAACCGCTTGACGGTGACTTGCGTAAACCAACTTATCCAATCAGGCCTTCGACTGACCTCCAACGACCCTGAACCAACTTTCACCACGTTCGAGGTATCAACCTTCTGGGAACAGTCAGGAATTCATGGTGGAACTTGACGAGCTACGAGGTCGGTTAGCCCGAACAGAGCCGACAAGACGGAAGCTGAGAGGAAGGAAGCTCAGAAGCAACAAGGGACTATGTTCTATCTGCCACTAACGAATGTGTAGAGGTACCTGCTGCTTGCGATTAAGGGCAGCGAGTTGTCCGGATGGAGTGCTGCCACTACCACCATAAAGATTGCTTAGAACGATGGCTGTAGCAAAATTGTAGGTGCCCACTTTGTAGACAGAAAATGAAATGAACAGGAATAGAAGGCTCACGGAACTGATAATCTTGATGCACTGACGACCCTTCTCCGACGAATAACACTTGAGGAGTATATTACATTGTTTGGCTTAAACATGTTAGAGAACAGCGCCTTGAAGGCTTCCAGCGGTGTAAAAAGGCTGCTGCCCTTCAGCGAGGTACGTACGCTCCTGTTGGAGGATCTGTAATTGCAGGAGAAGGAGCTGTTGCAGCATTCCCAGTAATTGTCCGATGAGGCGTTGGAGATTAGTCAGCACAAGCAAGCATTCCATCATAAGTCGAACTACACCGTGCTGGTGAACGCCTACCGGTAGCTGAGAAAGATGAGGGAAGGCATTGCCAAGGATAAAAACGTACAACACGCCGAAACATAATCAACCGGTCACCCTCTTGACATCGGACTTCTTCTGAGTTTTCTTGAACGGTTCACGAAGGAATCACCCTCACAAGAACTAGACATCATAAATTCAGACTCTATGGTGCGGTTGGCTCGGTTTTGCATGCTACTTTTGGTGAAGTTTTTGATTGTCTTGCCGGATACCGAGGAAGCTGTTGGGGAAGCCGCCTCAAAGGTAAAGGAAATGCTACTAGACTCCTCCTGCCAGAGACCAGAGCTCTCCGAGCTCATGAGAATGCCAACCAAGCGCATATTGTTCGCATATCTGTCGCTGCTGCGCGTCCAAATGAACCCGATGAAGCTGCACGGTTGCCTGGAGTAACTGGTCAAGCTGGTAGCCACAACTGACCTAACAAATTACAGCCACTTCCACAAGATCTACCAGATCCTGCTGACAGAACTCACTAAGATTTGCATAATGAGCTTCGTCGGTGAAGCATAACCAAGCCGCGAACTCACTATAACACTTCTTGAGGTACACCGTATCGTTATGCAGTTTGCTTACTGTTTGTGCCTCAAAGATCCTTCGTTCAATAAGCTGTACTTTCGATTGGTGATCGATCTTCTCGCTGGTTGTGCCAGTCAGTGGTTTTAGCTGGAGCTTATCAGGCGGCTGGTGAGAGTATGGGAGGTGGATAAGCCTAAGGACTACGTTTCGGAGTTCCTGCAGGTTCTATTTAATGTTGTTTCAAACTCCGAGTAGTACAAGGGGCAGGCCGTCATGATCGTCAACATGCTGCTGAACAGCAACATCGACCAGTTGGTGGTGGACAACATGCACATCATCCCATACTTCGAGCAGATCGACGAAAGCATGAGAGCGAGTCTATTCGCGAAGTGCTTTCCACTTGCCATGCGGGCCATCGAAAGGAAGTAGAATAACGTTGCCCTGAGCAACCTTCTTGTGGAATGGTGGGTGAAGATGAACGGCAGCGATCACCCAACTACTAACACTGAAGAGCAGTTTCTTCGGTTCTTCAAAGAGGTGATCTCAAGTCTCACTGAAAGCAGCATCCAGATGATCTACGGTATGTCCGATCGCAAGCAGCGGCGGGTGTTCATCGCCTACATCGCTCGATATCTCAAGCTTCGCAGGAACTTCAAGTAGGAAATCATGAACAAGTTTATGCTTGTGGAAAGCATGAAGAAACTGCCAACGGAATCGGCACAGTTCGAACATGGACTCAAATCGGCGTTGGAGCTGCTCACGAGCATGCACGAAAGCTTGCGAGAAGACAGCACAACAATCTACGAATTCGTACAGCATATTGGTAATGAAGCCGTAAGCATCGGTGAGGCAGACTCTCCGGACTATCTACAACAATAGGCTGTCACCCCTCTACTACAACAGTATGAATAGGATCGATAAACTCTACGGAAGAGAAGCGCTTCAGCTGCTTCAGGCGGTCTTTCGAACGGAGGCAGTGTTGGAGGATGCTTCTGCCTCTCAACGAGTCAAGCTCCTGGAGGAAGACATCTTCATGCTGATCAACCGCAATGCAGACTTAATGGAGGATGTGCTGACCGAGCTAAGCCAGCTGTTTCGTGGACTAAGCAACTGCACGACTACGGTGCTGTACCTCTCTGCTATCCTGTACGGGTCAGTGTGCTTCTTGGATGTTGAAAAGGTCGACCAGTCGGATTCATAGTTGCTGGAGCTGCACATAAGTGAGTTTGTGAAGCAGATGAGCAGCAACGTCTCGATTGTGTACTTCACTTACTCAAGCGAGGCGTTTCGACTGTGTCTGACACTATCGCTGTTGAAGTGCAACTCGCCGCGGGTGACGGAGATGCTGCAGCAAGTGTTAGCATCGTGGATGAAGTTCACCACCTTCAAGGAGCTGTCGATGTACTATGACAGCTGCAAGTATGAGGTTGGTTCGGAGTATATCCAGAACGAGTTCAAGAACTTTCAGATTCTGCAGGCGAAGGCTTCCAAGACTCGAGCATCCAACTCATTCAACCTCCGAAAGGTGCTCAAGCCGACGGAAGAACGTTTGATTGGCTTTTTGGACGTCTTTCGGCTGGTCATTATGTAGGAGGAAGGTCCCAATCAATGTCGTGGAGAGATGCTTCTCAAGCCGGGTTACTCCAACAAATGTACCTTTACCTATGATATGCCACTCTTCAAGGAGGTCAGAGACTTTCCTGAATTCGAGGTTAAAATATCTGTGTTCAAACGCTTTGTCCAAGTGTCTCAAAATATGAAACAATCACGTCGATACTCCACCAAAATGGAGGTGTCGCAGCTACCCTCAGCTTCCGGCATGGATGCCTCTAAAGCCTAATCAGCAATTAACAAGACAGAGGTACTTGGCAACCATCGTCTCATCATCCGGTTGCCGAGTTACAGCTATATCGTTCTCATTAGTAGTTCTCAAGTGTACACGGTTGTCAAGAAGACAGGGAACGATGAGAAGATAATGCAGTCCTTTACTGATCGGAACCCTCATTTTCGCACCGAGCTTACAGTCAGATTCGACATACTCGGCAACAGGATCCAACTTGAACTGAATAGAGCCCCGGTGTGCCAACTACCGTGTCAGCTCAGCCAAGGATGTAAGCAGTTTGAAGTCGAGTATGAGTTCAACTAGTAGGTGGCGTTATCAAGAGTTCGCATCAAAGAGTCAGCAGATCGGTATGGGTTCCCACTGAAGAGCCTCCTTGAAATTAGAGGACCTTATACTTTGAAGCTGGACCACCTCAAAAGTGCGATTAGTCTATGGACCAATGCTGAATACTTTGAGCTGAAGTACCTGCTCGCCTTGATGCTCCACCTGACGACCAGCGAACTCAGCTATCCCCTCACCAACACCAAGAATGTGCTGCATAGGCTCTTTGAAATTGCGCTGTTAAAGTTTGTGCAGTAGCCTGAACCTGAGTAGCAGTAACTGCTGTTTGATCGGCTGAAGGAACTTACAAGGGTTCTACTGAAAAAAACTCGCAATGTCGATTTGAGTCCACTCGAAAAACCTTTGATAAGGGAGGCGAGCAAACAAGGTGCTGGTTGCAATATGACATTCGAATTCATCAGTCGAGTGCTGCTGGATTTCGAATTGTGGAAGGATGCTGCATTCACAGTTCAACTAGCCATCGTTGAGATGGTCAGCCGCATCATCGACAAGGGCTATCACGCCAAGTTGCCATCCAACATCCATCTTACACTGTTCGAACAGCTTATGTCGGTGACATTCGACAGCTACAAACTCGAGGAAAGTTATGGTGGGGTCAAACCAGCAGAGAAACTGTTGCTGAAGAAAGCTGCGTTGGATGCACTCATCAAACTGATCAACTACAATGGCGATAGGGCGGTTACTCATAAACAGTTTTGTCAATGTATGGGGAGGATCTGCAGGGCTGCGGAATCTGACAACAAGTTAGAACAGTACTTACGGGATGCGATATTAGTTGCCGTCAAGAACATCCTTTCACCTCACTACAAGGAGAACAACAAGAAGTATCAAGTGCTCGAAAAGGAGCCCATTGTGGAAGTATTTCGGCTCAGTGAATTTCGTGTGATAATGAAATTTCTGCCTGTGGAGATGAGGCTGGTGTTTCTAGACCTGCTGGCAATGCTGCTTGCAGATGTGCCTGATGCGGATGCAAGCAAGTTGGTGCGAAGCATCATCAATAGTCTCAAACTAGACGAGCTTGAACAAGCAAGCGACACTATAATCTCGATCCTAGCAGGCGAGCGTGAGAAGGTTGAGCGAGACGCCTACCGCCGCAGCCTAACCATCATCGAGCTATTAGCTCTGGAATCGCTGCATTTCCACGAACAACCAGAAGACAAGCAAGAGCTTATCATAACGATCATGATGATCTACTTCCAATCCAGCGGTCATACAGCACGGTCCGAACAGAAAGAAGTTCAATCCCTTGCCAACCTTTTTAGTCGCACTGGCTTCGTAAATATGTTGGTGTGCATGGTGCAGATGGAAATCAAACCCAACGGGCAGAAAATGCCAAAGCGCAAGAAACTCATCGAACAGATCTTCCGAGTTGTGTTCTGCCTTCCCAAGAATGTGTATTTCACGTTTGCTGAAAGCTACAGGCAGCTGGGTGATCAAGATCTCGAAGTATTGGAGTACCTGCTATCAGAGGCGATTGCCAATAGCAACAATACAGCGCTGCCACTGCACAGTGTCACCTTACAGTTTTGCTTCTTCTGCTTAGTCAGCCTCCAGCAGTCCTTCAACGAAGAGCGGTTACCTTTCGCCCAGCTGATCTACGCTTATGTAAAGACTTTAGTCGAGAGTGAGAGGTCGATGGCATATTCAGCGTTTCCTGGCTTCGGTTATCCCACAATACTATCCAAAATGGTGCTGAACTCGAGCCCATAAGACGTGTAGATTCGAGGAGGCATCCTCTTCAAGGTGCTGATCGTGCTCTTCAAATGCATCGAATTGCTGGAGAACCCCCACATCATCACTTACGTGCTGGAGCTCTTCACGACAAACCTGCAGCGCTTGGAGCACTACAAAGATGTGAAGAAGCTCAAATCGCAACGATAACAAGCCTTCAGCGATATATTCTCTTCGAATAAGGATTTCAGCTCGAGTGAAGGCAACGAAATCGAAGAGCTGGTGAAAAGAATGAGCCTCCGATACGAGTAGAAGTATCCACAGGACAAAGGGCTGAAGGAGGTGTGCTACAGTGAGGATTATAGCCGTGGTGAGGTTGCTCATTTCTGCCTGGACTACGTGATGCTTAGACTGGTGGTTATGAGCGAAACTTAAGTTCTCAAGCCAGAGATCGCTCGGGAGGCACTTAATGGCTTCCGAAGACTCACAGAGTACTATCCGAAGATAAAGCTAGAACTCGAACCATCCCATCAGGACATCCTAGGCTACAGGGAATTTAATAATTTTATGGAGGCCAAGGAAAGCCTTGTGTTGAGCAAAGCATTGAGTTCCGGGAGTCCTCAAAAGACCCCGTAATCACAGATCTTTGCTGGATTTGGTGAACACCATCATCACCAGGGGAATTTATTTGAGTTGAAGACTCCACAGAAGAGGCTAAGCTCGATGCAGAACGGTGTGCCTACTCGATTTGGACAGGAGGAACAGCTTCCGGTCAGTCCAAAACCAGCTGGATTCGTTCGACCTCGGAAGGTGTCGGTCCAGATCGTCAGTCTGGATAAGCTCACTCAAGAAGAAGCTAAGATTAAGTTCAAAGGGCAAGTTCGTCGTGAAGCCAAGCGACTTCTAACTTTGGAGTACATGTTCGCCTTCATTGCTTAGCGCAACCACGGAAGAATGTTATTCGTGAAGGACAACATTCCAGAAGAGGAACTGCCTTCAATACCCGTAACGACCTCTATCTCACTATTCGTCAACGGGGAGGTAACGAGCAGTGACTTAAGTATGAAGCATCACAACAAGATGCTGGCTGGGTGGAAAGCTTTTGTGGAGCGATGCCAGCTTGAAGATGGCCTGCTTTGGTAACGAGTGCATAAGAAGGAGCCGATTCTGGAGATCCGACCAATCTATATCATGAATGGCACGTACCCCATCACTGAACTGACCACCGACTACAACTATACGATCCAAAAACAGGAGATTCTTAACCTTACCAGACGTTCCACCTACCTAAACTACTCGTTCCTGCGCAATAACACATCGTCTATCGCGATATCACCTGAACCGTAAAAGAAGAAGGAGGATAAGATGGACGAACCTCTGATGAGGATGAATAGTTCACAGATCGCCGGCGAGAGCTCGCAAACCAATTTGTTCGGCTCAGTGATGTCTGATGAGGAGCCCACCTCACCTTACAATAAGTAGAACTACGATTGCTAGCTGATCACTGTAAGGGGTAGCTACTTCTGCAACCTCAAGGTGGACCGACAACGATGGACACTGAACATTGAGAGCAGTGGGAAGTCACGTCCAGACACCCAGGAACTTCGCTATGGCTCCCCAAAGGATAATATTTTGCTGAAGAAAACAACGGTCATCCTGAATCTTACAGAAATTACCGAAGTGATCGTGCGAAAGTTCAACCAAATACCTGGCAATTCGCTAGAGTTCTTCACCAACAAGAATCGTTCTCACTACGTGATGTTGTATACTGCGGGGCATGCTCGACAGCTGCTCAAGATCATCAAGTCCAGTCGACTACTCAATATTGAGTGCCTCATCGACAACTGTTAGAGCTACTTCAAGAAACGCCGTTTTGCTGAGAGGTGGGCGATGGGGCAGATCAGCAACTTCGACTACCTCATGCTGCTCAATAAGTATAGTGGACGAAGCTTCAACGATCCCAACCAGTACTATGTCTTCCCTTGGGTGCTAAGTGACTACGAAAGTAAGTAACTTAATCTACGTGATCCTGCAGCCTACCGTCGACTCGATAAGCCAATCGGCGCGCTAAACGATCGCAAACTGGAAAGGTACATGGAGAACGAAGCCTGCCAAGAAACCGAGAAATTCCTGTACGGATCGTTCTTCAGCACATCGCTATTCGTGTTTTTCTATCTCGTTCGGCTCGAACCCTATTCCACCATGGGTAATGGTTACTCTTATGTTAGCTCGGTAGCTTCAGAACCATAACTTTGATGCCGCAGACCGACTGTTTCTGTCGATAGCCAATACCTGGAGTTCAGTAATCAACTAATCCAACACCAGCGATATTAAGGAGCTCATTCCATAGTTCTATTACCTGCCGGCGTTCCTGCTGAATAACAACTCGCTCAATTTAGGGAAGACCCAGGAGGGAGTACAAGTGGGCAACGTGGGACTCCCACCTTGGGCGAGCTGCCCAAACGACTTCATCACCAAGATGCGGGCTGCCCTCGAATCGTAAGACTATCTTCTAACGCAGCGACTTTGTGAGTTCGATGCTGCATAGCTGGATTGACATGGTATTTGGAGTGGCCCAATGCAACCGAAAACGCCTGAGCGTTTTTCATCCTCGCTACTACCAGGAGAATATTAAGTACGAGGAGCTGCAGGAGGAATAAATCGATCCGATGATCTCACAGATCACCTTCTTCGGACAGTTTCCTAGCCGCCTCTTCCGCAAATAGCACCAAAAGAGAGCAGAAACAAACCTCCGCTACCTGATAGGCTTGGATATTGACCCAAGAAAGTTGACAATGCGTCGAGAACAGTTAGTTCTTGGCCAGTATATTGAACACATCAGCCTGTGCTACAAGAGAGTCGTAGTGTGTGTCAACGAGGCCCGCAGCTTAAAGTACTATCAGGTGGACATGACGATCGAGCCATTCAAAAGAGTGTAGGTTGATAGCAAGAACGCTGCCAAAGAGATGTTTGCACCATATCTGAGCTTCGAGGAGGAACGAGCACAGTTTTTGTTCCTTAACACCGACCTGCATTCCAAGATACTGCTCAAGCGGTTCAATATTGTTCGGTAGTACAACAAGTCGGTTGTCTCCGATAGATTTATTGCACTCTGCGGAAGGAAAGGCGTTCACATCTATGATATGGAGGGGCAGGAGTATCTCACATGGACGCATAAGCCCGTCATTGCAGTCGCCTTCTTGAGCTTCGGAGCAGTGTTGGTTACCCGACCCTTCAAGCTCCACCGGCTCAACTTCCTCACAAAAACTTGCTAGTAAATTCCGTTGGCCTAATAGTACGACGAGCGGATCTACCACATATAGTTCCTCGCAGTGGAAGGTATTACAGTTGTAATGCAGATCGGCTGAAGGAGTCCTACGTTGTGGCTGTGAACCGTCGGGAGCTGCTGTACCTCACCCGACATCATACCATGAATTGATGGCTCAACCTACTTGATTTCTGCTGATTCGTATAAATACTGATGGCATCGATTTGCCGAAAGTTGCTGGTTGTGGGCCCTTGCCATAATAAATATATTTCATGGGCAACAAGCCCACGGGATCCACAATCATCTCCTACAAGATCAAGGGTGGTAAGCAGGTTAGCTTCATCTTCTATGACCTCAAGGGGAAGAATAGATTTCCTGAGGAGCCCGAACCCAATAAAGGTATAGCGGTGCTAATGCAGTCGAAGACAAATTCCGAGAGTGTCTGCGTGGAATTGACCTGGCCCCGGAACAGGTGAGTTTGGTCAATCAGCTGTCAGTCAAGTACAAGCATCGCTTTACGGCCAAGCATGCACAGTTGCTCAAGCAAATCTAAGACGAGTAGAAGGCTATCGACGAGCGAAGGAAGTCTTAGTCGACGCTGCTGAAAGAGTCTGCACAAGGTTCACAGCGAATACAAGAGCTGGAAGAAAAGTTGGATAAGCTGGAGGCGACCACCTCATCACTTAAGCCTCTGCTATCCGACCTAACCAGCTACCTTGAAGTCAACAGCTGTCACCAATCACTACTAGATATCTACGGCCTTCAGAGGTTGATCAAGCTCCTAGATCGGTAAGAGAAGCGCAACCGTGAAGGTCCAAAGAACAACTTTACCAATCAAATAGAAATCCTCCGGATCATTCGAAATTTGGCGCTGCGAACGAACTCAAGTTTCAACGCGCAGTATTCTGAAGCTGTAAATGGGCTTCCAACGTACGTGGCTTCCATCATGCGTAACTTCCATCCAATCAACATCGCGATCACTGCTTTCGTATTGGAGTTGCTCACTGACTACATTTGGCGCACAGAGGACTCTGAGCAGGCGCTGGAGCAACTTCGTAGCTATCGGAAGGATTTCGAGGACGGTTGGTCACTAAAAATGTTTACGGAGACGCTCATCAACACCAACAATATTCTCATGGTCTACTACGTGCTACGGTTCATGAACGAGCTCCTAGCCAGTTTCGTTGAAGACGATAAGCTGCTCAAGTTCAAACGGTAACTTCGACAAAACCGCTACGAGATCATTCTGGAGACCATTAAGTCTCGCATCGAGGATCGCTGGTATCGTCTGGAACACTGCACTTTTGAGTATGTACAACGCCGCATCTTTGAGTACAAAGAGCGAGTGAAGGATGATGGCAAGGATCGGTAGCTATTGCAGATTATCTATTCCACTCGCAAGCCAGAACGGCAATCTTTGTTAAACACACCCAACCTGATCAGTAACTACACCGATCAAGATGAAGCTCTAGATGAAAATCCTGAGTCCCGCGGGGAGAATCTTTAGGTATACTTAGCTGAAACTGCAAAGAAGCAGTTCAACAAGTACGTTGTGTACGTTGTCCACCAAATCGAAGGATACTACAAATTGGATATCACCTATGGGGAGGAAACTGTCGATGCAGACCAGAGGGATCTCGATGAAAAGGAGATTGGGGATTACGTCAAAGTCATCAAGAAGTGCTGCTTTGATATTGATGCAGAGGAGCTTCTGATAAGCTGTTTGAAGAACATGCAGCACTTTACCAAAGAGAACTGGAGAAAGCTTAAAGAAACAATTGAGCAGTTGCTGGCCATCGCTGAGACAGAGGAAGACCGTCAGAAAATTCAGTCGGACAGGCTTATGAAACAGGAGCTGGTCAATCTCAACGAGCAAATTGAGGAAAAGTCGCAGTTTATTCGAAAGCTTATGAAATAAAACATGACGATTAAAAGCGAGCTTGAAGGAACCGTAAATATCTACAAAAAGAAGGAGGAAGAGCTCCAGGCTTAAATCAATGCAATGAAAGGGACGCTTCAGAATACAATTGGAGTCAATACAAGTGGTATCATGGGATATATGAGTACCAGCATGCCAAGTGGGGTCACCAGCGGAGCATTATCGCCTCCATCGGGAGCTCCAGGACTCATATTGCCGGCCCCTCCTGGATTACCAAGCCTACCCTCCCCACCATCACTTTCCTCAAATGGGAGCGGTTTGCTCCCCCCACCACCTTCCCTTGGTGGATTACCGCCTCCACCTTCCCTTTCGGAAACAATAGGAAATCCTCCAGCGACTTCTGGTCTACCAATCTTACCCCCACCACCGTCTCTAACTGGCCTTCCAACGTTACCGCCTGCACTTCCTGGGGCCATTTTACCACCACCTCCTATATTGCCAGGGCTTCCAAATTTACCACCACCACCTAACTTGACGGGATTGCCTACATTACCGCCTCCACCAAATGGGCTCACACTTCCACCTCCACCAAACATGCCCAGTTTACCTAATTTGCCTCCTCCACCTTCTCTTGGGAATCTACCACCACCGCCTACTAGTATACTACCGCCACCACCGACACTTGGCGGTATATTACCACCACCACCAACCCTTTCTGGTATATTACCGCCTCCACCATCTCTGGATGGGTTACTACCCCCTCCTCCTTCTCTCGGAAATCTCCCACCACCGCCCTCTCTCGGTGGTCTACTACCTCCTCCTTCTCTTTCGGGACTTCCCCCTCCACCATCGCTTGGAGGATTACCACCTCCACCAGGGTTGCCAGGACTTCCAGGATTGCCAGGATTGCCAGGTCTTCCAAGTCTGCCTGGTTTCGGAACGTCAACATTTAAAGAAAAGCCTCGCCCTAAACCCTCAGTACCGATGAAAAATTGCAGTGTGGCCTCAATACCACTGGATAAGATAACCGCAACGGTTTGGTAAAAAGTTGACGATACAAAAATCGACTTAGATAAAGCTTAGCTTGAAAAACTCTTTTGTCGGCCAGAGTAAAAGAAGGTTAGTGCAATCTTCTCAGGATAACCGCTAGCTGGAGGAGATTCTCCCACAAAAAAATAGAAAGTTAAGCTCATAGAAGGCGATCGGAGTCGAAACATCGAAATTATCCTAACAAAGCTGAGAACTCCAACCGCCGAGCTTTGCCAGACTTTGCTTCTCTGCTAGGGTCGACACTGCAATTCATTAACCCTTGATAATATGAGTTCGATGCTTCCCTCCACTGAAGAGGTAGGCATTGTGAAGGGCTATTCAGGAGATATAGAAGAACTAGCTGTGGCCGAACGATTCATAAAGGAGCTCATAAAGATTCCAGATTTTAAAAATCGACTAAAAGGTCTTCTCTTTAAGGATTCTTACGAAGAGGTGCTGTACGAGTTGGACAGGAAGGTCACTGAGATGACAAAGTCATTCACAAACCTCTACGATAACGAACGTTTCCATCATATTTTGGAGGTCACTTTGGCTGTGAGCAACTATCTCAATGGCACTGGCCCTCGTGGTGGCGCATGGGGCTTTAAACTTGAATCTATGGAAAGAATTGAGGAAACCAAATCTCTTGATCAGAAATAAAATCTCGCGTTTTTCGTTATCAGAAAGGTGTGGAAAAAATACTGCTATCCCATCTTCGATCAAGAGGAACTTGAGAAGTACAAGATCATATCCAAGGTGTCGGTATCGCAATGTCAAAGTGACATTGCAGAAGTCAAACGTAATCTTCAGTGTCTTGAGAAAGCTGTGGATTCAAAGGCCGCTGATAACCCCAACGACCGGGTTGCTGAGGTGTTTGGACCCGTGATCGTCGTGGTTAAGAAGACGCTGGAAGATTTGGTTACCAAGCAAGCAGCACTCGAAGAGATATACAAGAAGTGCAGTGAATTCTACTGTGAGGACCACAAGCGACAGCAATCCGAGGAAATCGGGAAGAAGATCATGGGTTGTTTGTTCTTTATTGCGAAGACCGAATAAACTGTCAATCAGCTGGAAATTGCCAAGAAGAAAGAGGAAGATAGGAAGGCAACCAAGAACAACCTGTCGTTCCGCGATAAATCACCAAACAAAAACCCGAGTAAAATAGGCGTGGGCGATGACATTGTAAGCGAGGAACCCTCGATAAACCCTCTAAACAATGTGCAGTCACTTCGCCCTTCGGAGGCTGACGAATCCAAACGCGCCTTATAGCTCCACGAGAATGGTCACACAAGTGTAGCACCCACCGATAAAAAGCAATTCAACTTCATCGAAGAAGTAAAACGAAAGCGGTAGAGCAAGATCGAAAACATCCGCAAGACCAAGCTCAACCGTTCGGGTGACCTAAACTTCGAAGAGTTTCAGTTCCTCAAGGACGGTAAGTGACCCCTTGCGTTGTATACCATTTTGAATTGGATAAGTGGTTAGAGTTAAAACCGCCAGCCACCCAGCAATATAAATTAAACGTTGAGAATTCAAAATTATGGGACAACAGCAGACAGCTACAGCCCGTGCACCGACCCTCAAGGAACTGGAGCAACGCTTCTCAGTGGAAGCTGACATTCCCGAAACGAACTGTGTGGTGCTACGCTAGCGTAGCACCGGAGAGGTGTTCGCGATGAAAGAGATTTCAATAACGTCCACGGAGGAATTCGGAAAGGTAGTGGCAACTCTCAACAACCGTAAACTTCTGCGCAACGATCACTACTTGTCGCTTGAGTAGTTCTTCACGAAATCGGAGACGAGCTTCTGCTCGATCTTTCACAAGGTCACAGCGGTCTACCAGTACTCACGGCATACCCTCCGAAGTGAGGTAGAGGCCCGCTTAAGCGAGAGCAAGCAGTTCGAAGAGAAAGAGCTGTGGTCAATTCTATGCAGCTGCTGCCTCGCCATCAGCTATCTACTCAAAAGCGGAGTCGAGTTTAAGCTGATCAGCACAAGAGAAATATTCCTGACTGCTGACGGAGTTGTGAAGGTAGGTGACCCCGATTTGCTGAGTGTTAATCTTGCTGGGCCGGTCAAGAGCCTTGTGCAGTATTATCCACCGGAGTTCCTAAACTTCCACCGTCAGTCTGTGAGTGGATGTGTCTTTAGTCTTGGCATGTGTATCATGGAAATTGTATTTCTGGAGGCACTCACCGATTGCTATGACTACCAGGAGCATTCATTCAACGAGCAGGCATTCCATGCTCGAATCAACAGGTTGAAAGCAATTCCCGAACTCTCCGATAACTTTGTTCAGGTGTTGCTCAAGATGTTGTCCATAAGCGAGAAGCAACGGCCAAGTATGCAGGAACTTGAGCAGCACTTGGTGCAGGTAGTTGATGCACCAGGCTCAAGCTCGTCACAATGCCAATCGGAGACCAAACAGAATAAACCTCAGTCCGAGATGGTAGCTGCCTAACCCAACCATTCAAACGAACCTGACCTTTAAACGGAGGTCCTTAGCCAGCCAGCTCAACCAATGATCCCGTAGACCGAGATCCCTTCGGAATAGCCACCAACACCGATCGATGCAGACATCGAACTACCCGACGAAGCTGACGACAAGTCTGAGAATATTCTAACAGACCGTAGCAACAACTTCCCAAACTGTGAAAGTTCCTGCAACAAAGCGTATTTAACTCGTGATGAACCAGCCTCGACTCAAAAAGAAAAGCTAACATCTGCGTTTGGAGAGCACCGATAAGCCCAACCAAGCGATCGCAAGAACGATACGTTGAGTATCGACTACGTCGCAGCACAGAAAAATATCAGTCTGTTACCCAGCTACCCAACTTTCAATAATAGAGAAACATACACAACCACCACAGTAGCCAATTTTACTAAGGCATCAGCGACCACTGTCGGATACCCAGCAGCCAAAGAAAGTTAGGAACTATTTACTGACCCCAAACTACTGGCAATGGTTCGTCACGATCTGGAGGAAATCAATATGAGGAGGTCAATGTTAGGAAGGGCATCCATCGATAGGGTCGCGACCCGCACGACAAACGTAGTGCAGGTCTAAAGTGTCAGCTACAAGTCGAGCCACGTTATGGATTCATCCACTTATGAAGCAAGCCTCGTTACCGGTAGTGCAGGACACAGAATAGACAGTGCATTCCCAGTCCACCATACTGCCGAGCAGTTAAACCCATACCGTAGGACAGCAGTTAGCCGATAGACTGATCACCCCAAATAAAACGAACCCTCTATCAAAGCAATCAGCGATTTCAAATCATCCATAGGAGGAACCAACAACAACAGCTCAGGCATTCAACACGGTCAGCCATAGTTGATCTATGTCAGTGAGTCCTACACGAAAGGTAAATATTAGGGGCAGAAAAAGGGGAAGGCTCGGCATGGTTTCGGAACGTTCTATTATAAGTAAGGTGGGAAGTATACCGGGGAATGGGTGGACAATAAAATGTCAGGCAAGGGCATACTCTACTACATCGACGATAAGATTGCCTATGATGGACAATGGCGAGATGATAGGTTATGGGGTTATGGAGTGCTTTTTAACGAGGACCCGAAGATTCTAGACCGACCTTACGACTACCGTTCTTGGGACGATGTCGACGAATATTGGATCAGGTATGAAGGCAGCTTCGTGGATGATAACAAAGATGGACGAGGCAAGCTCTTCCTGAGCAATGGCGAAGTATTTGAAGGCTGGTTCCAAAACGACTACGTTACAGGCGAGGGAACGTTCCACAGGAACGACGGCAAAGTGGTACGTGGAGTTTGGAAGAACAATCAATTGGTCGAGCAATACTGATGATGCATCTTTTATATGAAGTTAAGTATCAGTTGATTGGCTGTTTGGGCTGTCGAATAAGGAGTTCTGGCAGGGGAGCAGGCTCCAAACTATTGTCGGATTGTTTATCGGACGCCCAGTGAACAAATTCTTCCTTTTGGCTCAAATTGCTCTATCCTTCGACATCGTTGAGTTTGGGTTTCCCGCTATGATTTCGGATTTCGTCCATCAATGCCGATCTAATATCCTCGGGCTTGGCTGCTGACTCTTCTAGTTTAACCTGGAGTTTGTTGATATGTATTGCAGTCGGCTATTACTGATCGCTAGCGTGTCGGTGGTCTCCAGATAGTTTGGCTGCATTGCCAATTGGCATCACGCCTTCTTGTCGCAAGCAGCAGGCGGTCAGCAGTTCCTTTTTAATAGTTCGCCATCCCCACCAACCAATAGCAACTGCGACCATTGCACTGTCAAGCGCCAGCACGAACCACCCAGCAGCTGATTTCACTCCATCCGAGAATACATTCTCGTTGGTCTTGAGCAGGATCAACACAGTTATGGTGACAACAACCACAGCTTCAATAGCAATGCAGATGTAGTCGGTCGCATCATCCTTGAACGGCTTGTAGAAAATGAGGATAACTAGAATGAGGATGGAGAGTATAAGCAACAGTGCCAGGGAATAAACTGGTTGGGTGCTGTAGAGCCCCACCAGAAAGATTAACAGCAGCTTTCTCAGGTAGATGATCGGTGTATGCATCAACCCCAGTGTTGAACAGTCGGTCTACAGATCTTCAACGAGCCCCTCGATTTCGGCGAAGTTGGGTTTCTTCTGTTGCAATGCCGATAGCACCACGAAGAAGATGTACGCCACCAATGATATAATGGTTATGAGTACAAGCACACTCACCACGTAAGTGACCAGTGTATAACTGTTCGGCGAGTTGCGAAAGGTTGCAACAGCAAACATGCCTGTCCAGATGATGCTCAGAAAAAGGTAGTCGTTGAGATACCGGTAGAAGATACGTTTGTGCAATTTCCTCAGAAGGACCAATAGTTTGGTTGCTTCACCTTCACTTACCTCCTGCTTGATTCTTACGGTGAGCACGGTAACGAGAAATAGCACACCGACAACCACGCCAAGTATGATCGTCAGCCCGCAGTTTCTCAGCAAGTTTACATCCTCATCAAACTGTATAAACTTGCTGGGAGAAAACGAATAGATGTCGGGTGCTGCCAAGCTTAATCGAAGTCCGAGCACACACGGCCTAAATCCCTGGTAGAATGTTGAAAGTACTAGAGGATACTCGATTTACATGTACGATAAGACGAAGAAGAGTTGGGCGAGATCCATAGTGGGTTGGTAGTTGCCACTGGCTGACCACAAGTTCACCAGCAGAATAGCGAGTACAACGTAGCTCATGACATTGGAGACTATTGACAAGTTGGGTTGATATTACCAGTTTCGATAGGCCGATAGAGTTTGGTTGAAGCTGTTACTCAGCAGCGATTGGTCAGACTCGAGTGATGCAAGAAAGGGGATCTTGAGATATATGGTCGCCATATCAAGTGAAGCAGTATCTGAAAAGGCGATCCGAACTGACCTGTGGTCGATCTGCACTGATGTCGGACTGGAGAGTTCATTGAACAGCCTTCTGCTACTGTTACTATTGATTGTGAGCACACCGCCGGTCCATAGCACGATATCGCTGCTGAGAAGCTGTTCTGCTCTCTGGTTAAAGTATATCACAAGCGAAAGTGGATTCGACTGGATTATCTTCATGTCTGCCTTGAACAAGCTTGAGCATAGTTGCTCTGTGCATTGGGTGCAAACTCTTGCTGATGACACGTATCTACTACTACCACATGCTTCTACACATACGTCCGATTCGCCCACCAAATCTCGAGGGCACTGCGAGTAACAGTACTTGGATGGGTAGTACTTATACACAGGGCAGTCTGCTACGCAGGTTCTATTGTCGATCATTGTCCAAGTCTGGTTGGTGCACCGATCAATGCATGCTGACTGATACAGGAAGTAGTTGCTGATGCAGCTCAAGCAGGTATGCTGCGAGGAGCATGTGAGGCACGGTGATTGGCAATCTTGGCAGGTCATGTTGCTGAGCACTGGGTAGGCACTGGTTGGACACGATAGGATGCAAGCATGGAAATACATAAAACTGCTGAAGCACTGCAAGCAATAGCTCGCATTCGTGCATTTGAGACAGTTAGCAGAGCATCTGAGGCAACCAGCATTAGGCGAGAGGTAGTAGAAATTTGAACAATTGCGAGTACAAAGGCCATCTTGGAGGTGGTAGTTGGTTTGGCAGGCCGAACAGTTGTAGGCTGAGGTACAATTTAAGCAATTGCTGGAACAGCTCAGGCATATCTTCACATTTTCGACTAGGTTTGCTGATTGGAAGGTAGCTGCTGGACATGTTTCATAGCATAGTCCTCCAGTTAGTACATACCCCGAAGTACAGTTCGAGCACAAAGTTGAAGAACTGCAGACACTACAGCCGTGTGGGCAAGCATTACACACCGCACCGTTTGAGTAGTAACCGTTTGGACATACAGAAAGGCATACTTGCATATATAGCGACGTCCCATTACCACACTGAGAGCATACAGAGGCGTTGGAACAGTTTAGGCATGGAAATACGCAGATGAGACAGCTCCGAGTAAAACTGTCAGCATACTGCCCAACCAGACAGCCGTTGGTGCAACTTCCAGAAGTAGTATTGTAGGGGAGATACAGACCAGCGACGCAAAGGGTACATGTAGTCTGGCTAGTGCATCGTTCACAAGGGGATTGACAGGGAGTACAGACTTGGCTACTAGGATAGTATTGCTTTGGGCACTCCAACAGGCAGATTGAGCCAAACAAGGAATAATTTGCGACACATGATTTACACGCAGCGTAGGATCCACAAGTGAGGCACGGCTATACACAAGGTTGGCAGATGCTCGTGTATGGATCCCCGTACAGACCGGTGGGACATGATGATAAGCACTGATTGGTATTGGAGCTCGCATTCGCATAAAAATAGTAATTAGCGTTGCAACTCGTGCAGTTGTTGATGATATGAGAACAAGTGTAGCAGTTTGAGATACAGATTTCGCACACCTTGGTGCCATTTGAACTAACTAAGCTCAGTGTACCGATTGGACAGCTTACAATACATGCTTTGTTGAACAGCGAGAGCGACGCATCGATGCAGCTCTTGCAGTAGAACTGAGTGTAACAGTCCAGGCAGGGGTCGACACAGTTTTGGCAGGTGCTGTTTGTTGCCTCATTGTAGTAAAGTGCTGGGCAGCCCACTAAGCAGGCGTTGCCGTAAAGGAAATATTGAACCTGGTTGTACACCGAACATTTTGTGCAATTCGCTGCTGTAGTGCTGCATTCGGAACATGGACTACTGCACTGGTAGCAGGTGTTGCCTAATAAGTAGTAGCCAGAAGAACACTGTTTCACACAGTAGTTGAGTCCACTCACAAAATAAGTTGTAGAGGTGCAGCTGAGGCATTTGACTCCGCTGTTGAAGCAAGTCGCACACGGGTCAATGCATGATGGGCATTTGAGGTTGGAGGTGTCATTGTAGTAGCCTGCAGGACAGTTCGCGGGAAGAATGCAAGTGCCATTGGGCGAGAACAGGAGGTATGGGGATACACAGGAAGTGCACTGAATTACTGTGAGGTCAGCATAGCATGCTGTGCAGCTCGTTGGGCAGGCTGTACAGACATAGAGCTGGCCTGATAGCAAAGGATAGAAATTACTGTTACAGACCAAAGTGCAAGCAGGTTGGTTAAGGAACCCAACAACGCAGGATGTACATGCACTGCCGTTGCTCACCTGGCATGTTAAGCATGGCAGTTTACATGCACTGCAAAGGTTTGTGGAGGAATCCATAAAGGTGCTGTTGAGAGAGCATGTGTTCGAGCAAGTTGTGGAATCCAAGAAATAGCCGGTAGAGCAAGCGAGGCAATTACCGCTGGAAGTGCCATAGCATAAGGTGCAACGGCTATCGCATTGCATACAAGTTACGTTCAAGTTGTTCAGAAAGTTTACGTAAAAGCCATCTGGACAGTCTAAATCAATCTATTATGTACTTGCTGGGCAGTAGCCGAAGCCACTTTTCACAGACAGCACGCCAAGCTTGCAGGCAGTGCAGTTCGAGGAAGAAGATATGCACTCCAAGCACGGAAGCAGGCATTCAACGCAGGTACTGCTCGAGTTGAAGTAGCCAGGTGGGCAAGAAGCGACACACGTTGTCCCATAAAGCACGAAGCTTGATTGGCATGAGGTGCAAGTGGACTAGTTTGTGCAACTGCTACAGAAGTAAGGAGAGGTTGTTGTGCATGCACTGCATACAACTTTGAGCGCATCAGTGAAGTTCGGAAAGGTACCACTAGGGCAGCTTAGTGGGCATGTCCCTCTATAAAGGTATCCCACAGCGCAGGACAGGCAATACGAAGTTGTGAGTGTGGTGTTGCTAGCACACGAAACACATGGAAATGGGCAGACTCTGCACAGCGCAGCACTGATGTCTGAAAACTACAACGCGTTAGATTCGAGAGTACAGTTGACAACGCAGGCAGTGCCGAATAGAAAATAACCTTGCTTACAGCTGAGACAGCTGGTAGCAGTAGAACAGTCTCTGCATGCGCCTGAACAGTCCGAGCAGAGGTACTGCGATCTGATGGGATACGTAGTATTTGGACAATCTGCATTAATAGCACCTTACCGATGAAGCAGGTGCGGTTGGTCGGGTACTTGTACAAACCAGAATCGCATTGCTGAAGGCACTTATTGAATTGCAGATAGTAGGGAGCCAGACAACTGAGACAGTCGACATTAGTAGTGCATTTCTCACAGAGTTCTACAGAGCACAGAAGTGATTCAACGAGGATTTCATTGAGGAATGTTCCGACTGGGAAGGTGACAGTACGACCATAGCTGCTAACAACCTGTTATATAGTCCATATTGCGTAGCTTCCGCATGAAGAAGCTGTCGAAGGCTGGCTGGACAGACTGGTCGGTAATGCAATGACTGTTGTGACGTTACCGATGACCATCGTAACAGATGCTGGCAGGGGAGTAAACACAAACAGCTGTGCATATACCCTGAGTGAATAAAAGGCATCACTAGCGAAGGAGAAGCTAGTAATGTTTGATGTGCATACATACCCGAGATTCGTCTGGTAGTTGAACTGGCTTGTTGAAGTAAAGCTCTTGGGCAGGCACACATCGACTGGCACTTCACTGCCACTACTGGTATCGTACTGCTGGGAGCTGTAGTTTCTGCAGCCGTACATATCCACTTTGCATGCCGTATAGGTTGGGCCTGTTGATTGTGTGCAGAGTATGCTACCCCCACTAATGCAGCTAGTCGAGTCGCTGGAAAGGTAGTATCCACTTGCACAGTAGTAGCAAGCCTGCGAATCGCAACTTTAACAGAACAAAGGGCAAGAGATGCAGGTTGCCGTCGCCACTGAATACACGATGTTGCCTGTTCCTGCACATTTACTACATGAATTTTACCCACTCGTCGGGTAGTAACCCACATTACATGTCAAGCACAGCGACGAGCTGTTACAGGCTGCACAATTGGAGCCACAAATCAAGCAGGCAGTGTTGCTCACCAGGTAAAAACCAGACATACATTGATCGCAGGTGGTCGGACCCGTGCAATTTGAGCAATTCGCCAGACATCGAGCACAGATACCGGCCAGCATGTAGTATGTTGCTTGGCATTGCGAAGTAATTGAGATTGTGCAGGTGGATGCACCTACTACACACACTGAGCATGTTCCATTGTCATTCAGGAAGAAGCCGTCATTGCACAGTTGACAATCACTGTTGGTGGTGCATTGCCCACAGCCTTTGATGCATGGCGTGCAAGTTTCGCTTCCCAAATCGAGGTAGTACTCTGGTATGCATGATATGCAACTCGTGGATGAGTCTTGGCAGGTGAGGCACCGATAGTAGCATGGCTGGCACACTCCCATGATATCCTGGTATTCGAACTCAGCAAGACACGTGTTGGCTGTGGTCGCAAGCAGGACCGTCACGATGGCAAACGCAAGGAAGGAACCTTTAGAAAACATGCGAATTCTTGTTATAAGCTCACCCACTATAAATTAGTCTGAGTAACGCCCCAACTACGAATCACATTGAGTTGCGTGGCTTTGGTATACGCCTCTTGACCAGCTCCTCAAGTTCCTCGAAGATAGGCTGGAGCAACCCTCCTCCCTTGTGATCATTATCATCGTCGTCCTTGCCGTTCTTTTTATTCTGTCCCTTCTTCTTTTCTTTCTACGGTTTCTCCTCTTTCTGTTTTGTTGGTTTATCGCTCTTCTTCTCAGCGAAGAGTTCCCTCGGGACGCTCATGGGCACATCAACTAACAGTTTCCTTTGGAGGGAAGCCATGTTTCTACTGTGTGGTTGTTCCATAAGGTTTGTGAAGGTTGCTGTCGTTCGTAAAGGGAGTCTGTGTTGCAGCCAGAGCCCTTGAATAACGCGGATCATTTTATAGCCAATCTCGATTTATTATTGGTTCAAGCTCACCCACTGTACGTTTAGGCTCAATCATCTCCATAATAGTCCCGAACTACTATCCATTTGAGTCTCCAACCGCCAAAGCCATAATAATATAATTCGTATGAAGCTTGCCCCGATAGTCGACCGACGACCCAACAGCACGACTTCCCTCGAAGAAGAATCCAACTTTCTGCAATGCTACATCTGTCTGCAGAAGGTCAGGAAGGCTCGAATGTGCCCACAATGCTCCAAGCTAGCTTGCCATGAATGCTTAAGAACGTGGATGGAAGAGCGACGTAGCGAGTGCCCTCATTGCCGCAGGCCAGTGCCCCTGAGCAGCTTTGCTGACTGCTAGCGTTTCATCGATGATCTCGTGAACGTAGACGTATTGTTAGCGAGCGTAGGTGTTTAAAAAGATCGACAGGATGGAACGTCCCAAAGAAATGTGCGAGGAACACTCGTTGGAGATGCAGTATTATTGTGGAGATTGCTAAAAGGCTATCTGTTCGGACTGTGGAATGTTCAGCAGCAACGTACTCGACAATTCTACTCAGCATAAAAACCACTCCATTACAAGACTCAGCAAGATCTACGATCAGAAGAAAGCGAAGATTCTTTCTGAGATGACTCGATTCGACAGAAAGTACAAAGCAATCAACCCAGAATCGATGAGTATAAACGAAACGGGATGGACATCAACATGGGGATACAAAAACTCTCCCTGGCAATGCACCAGAAGAAGGGATACTTGTAAGCCTACTTTGCCAACGTACTTGAAAAGTTGGAGCTGGAATACAAGCAGAAATCGTCAACTGTGCTGAGTAAGTACCAATCCAACGAATAGGAGATAGAGCTGTTGGAGAGCATGAAAGAGACAATGATGGAGGATCTGTAAACCTGGAACCAAAATGAAGTGATCAACCGCACTCAGGAGATACTCACCCTCATCAACACACTTTGCGAGCGAAACATTGAAGAGATAGAAATCGACCAATCCTTCACAACGATTCATGAATTGGTACCCAGTTACGTGGAGTTTACCTATCAGCTCAAGAACTTTAGTAGCCTGGACGATTCGGTTGTGTACAGTTTCAGCGAAAATCTCAATGGAGTTCGCTGGAGGCTAAAAATCTATCCTCATGGTAACGGCAAGGCCAAGGACCGTTGGCTCTCAGTGTTTCTCTAGATGTCGTAGGTATATCAGGTACTAGGGTAGGGCTACTAAAATGATACCAAGTACGAGTACAAAATTGAGCTGATCAACGTGCTCGGTGAAGCTGACTCCATTGTACGGTAGTACAGCTCCAAGTTCGACATTGGGGAATGTTGGGGTTACAACGAGTTCATCGAGCTAGTTCTCCTCAAGAACGGGTTTCTAGTGAACGACACGCTCAACTTTAGGTTTTTCATCAGGAACCCTGATTATAAGCGGCTATCGGTCGACCAAAAACGGTACACGGATAAGTTGGAAGTGAGGGTAAGAGAGTTGGAGAGGTTGGTTTGCTAGCATAATAGCAGCAGGCTCAATGGTAATGCTAGCAGCGAAGTAGTCATAGGTTTTAACTCGGAACCTCACAGCCTAAACATCGAAGCTGAAGAATACCAGCCACCGTCAAATGACCTCACCATGCCGATTACCAGTGAGACTCTTGAGCGGTTCCTCCAAGAGAGGTAGAAGGAGATTAGCAAGCCACTATAAAAATCTGCTGCTTTGCGTAACGAAATGCGGAAGTATATTACGAGCACTATTGAAAAACGCCCTCACGGACAGTAAGCGGAAATAGCAAATGACTTTGGACTGTGGGAGGAGGACAGTGACTGATCAATTACAGGTACAGCTCTGCTTCAAACCGAGCTGCACTCAACTGCATAAACAATCAAATCAGCGTTATCACAGCCAATATCAGGAGAGGAAGTACGAGTTTGAGGTCGAAGTTATAAGATCCTAGGCTCAACAGCTCCATGTTAGCATTGCACTCCGTGCTGATGCGGTAAACCAGGCGACTGTTGGTGTTCTGTACCGGACGGGAGTTATCATGGCCGGAGTTGAGGTACTTCCGAATGTAGTTGAGCTGGTCAGTTCGAATGGGTAGAGGTCTCTCGAGTACGTACCAGTTGACGTTTTCAGTGCACGGAGGTGTGGTGAGGCTGCCATGGTAATGGTACAGCATAGAATTCTGAAGCAAGGTTGTAAAGACGGTATCGAAGTTGGTTATTTTACCTAAAGAGTCGCTTGAAGTGTCGATTAGTTTGTCGAGAGTGTTGTTGGCTGACGTGTTATCAACCCTAAACAGCAAGGCAAGAATGCATTTGTTGAATGCCGTGAGATGGCTGTTGGGCTCCATCTTGAAGATATTGTGAGTAATGTGCATCTACAAGTCGAACCTGTTGCCATCTATTGTATGCTCGCTTGGGGCATGGAAGCTCAGTGACTCACCTAAATACTCAATTACTCTCCGATCGTAATCCACGACTGAAATTATTGAGCTGTGCTGTCGCATTTCGAGCGAGGTCGACCCTGTCTTAGCGATCAGCTGCTGCTTCCCATCCTGAAAGCCAATCCTGACCTTGTTGTAGTCACAGTAATTGGTCGAGGTTGCTCTCGAGAGATCGATGGGAGATTGCAGCATCCCAATATTACAGTCCTGCGGCCAACCAAACAGATTGTCGTAGGTGTAGTTGGCTGCCAGCGATTCGGATGCATTAAGGTAATGCAACACCAAGACCAGAATGAAGCAGGTGTAAGCTTTCATATGGAATAAAATAGAAAATGCGAACCATTTCATCGTCATATGCATCAACAGGAGGGCGAATGGATGAAGAATGCAGTTACTCCAAGGATGATCTTGCCGATTCTCGAGGTCTCGACCAGCCAGAGATGGTAGGTGCCAGCACATAGCCCCACTAATGGAAGGTTAGCTGGAAACTGGTCGGGTTCGTTGTAGTCGTTGATGGGGAGCATACTTATTACTGTTTGGTTGAAGGGGCGATGCACCTCCAGCGCCGTCTCGCATATTCCCAGTTCTATCCAAAGGGGGTTGCAGCTAATCGGCACGAAATCAGCTGGCAAACACACCCATAAATCTTTCTCCTATGCGTCGAATATTGGAATGAGGTTGGTCGATGTTAGGAGAGGAAGAATCGTTTCATTGATACTCCTGCAATCAACCTCGTGGTCGTAGAGACTCAGTCGCGTTGAACTAACGTCTCCAATATCGATCAAATAGCTTGGTAGGATGTTCATATTGTCAGCATATACCTCTGTCAACTCCTGTTCGAGAGTATTTGGGCCATATGTCAATCGTCTTGCCGTCATTAGTTCCTTCAAGGTGATGTTCGGCTCGAAGCAGAGCATTACCTGGACTATACCAAGAAGCACCGTAACGAAATTCCCTCTCATTCTTTAAGCATTGTAATTTGGCATGATAATTGTGGCACTGCTCCTCGTCACCTTTACTGCTGGCCTCACAGTTCCCGAACTTACATGCAGCAAGTCAAACACCCTCTCAACAGCCGACTACACTATAGTTATCATTCCAGAGGTGCAAGTGCTTGCAGCAGCGGAAATTCACATTTAGTTTCCATCCATCTACAATCTGTTGTCAGTGCCACTGGCCAACAGCTCATTCTCGCTTGTTAATAACAGCATACTTCAATACCAGCTGCCCTCGTTATTGAAGGGGATCAGCTATACTCTGCTCATGCCGCAAGTCGTCAACCCTTCATTGGTCGGCTCCTCAGGTCTATTCTCTGTGTACACCTACAAAGGATCATTACTAATTGAACAGAACCTAACTGCCAGGATGGTTGGCTTGGCAGGCCCCTAAGTTTCCTTGGTAAACCCCAGTATTTACCTCGATTCGAATAGCTTGCCGACTGCGGGAGAGATTGCTTACTACAACTTCATCTTTACAATCAACGTATCAGTGTCCTATACGGTCTCGGTATGGCTGCTCATCCCGAGTGAGTTCGTTGTTCCAGCACAACCCAGCTGCTCGACCTTCGGAATCAATCAGCAATCCAGCAATTCAGTGTTGAAATGCTACAGCTTGGCAAGCCAGAACGTAATCGTTGTTGAGCAGTACAACTCGGATTTGTTAAGCGTTGGCGATCGGCTGGCCATCAAAGTTTCTTTGCTGAATCCCAATAAAACTGGAACTACTGGTAACTTCTCGGTGCTGGTGTACAAATCAAGTACAACTTACGTTGTGAGTTCTTACTACAACGTGACGGGAGTTGTCATTTACCAAGGCAACATCTACTCGGCGAAATTCTCGCCCTACAACCCGTACGCACTGCAGGGCAAGAATAAGGTGATGGATTACTAGTTGAGCTTCACACCAAAGAACCCACTCTCCAGCAACAATTCAATAGTAGTTGATCTGCCGGTTGGCTTCACATTGCTCGTTGGCAGTGGTTATGACTACGTGAGGATTATCCAGGGAATCAGCGGCGGCAAACTAACTTGGACCAGCACACAAATAATGATAGCTAATGCCACTGTGCTGGGCAATATCATGGTTATCATGCGACTGCAAAATCCTCCGACTGCTGGTGGCACCAACCAACTGCTAATCAGCACTTATGACAAGGGCATCCTTGTCGATCAAAACAACCTCCTCTCGACTTCCATTCAGGATATCGATAGCGATTAAGTGAGAACCTTTCCAACCTTCCAGATAACCTTTTCCCCATTAATGAACTACACCGCTGCAACTTTGGTCGTTTCGAATTTGCAGGTCAATTCTCCTCAATGCCAGCTGAACGGCTCAACTATCAATTGCTACTCACTCAATGGACAAGTGTTCTTCGGAAACGGAAACCTCACATTTACTGCAAACCAACTCAGTACGCTCGCAATTACCAACCTCAACTACTATCCTGGAACCTACTTGTTGGATGTATCGCTCAAGGATAGCAACAGCGGAAGCAAGCAATCGTCGTCTGCTGTCGTCATCATTCCCAGCAACAGTTTCTCCAGTGCAGCAGTGCAAATCATCGATCAAGAGATATCTGTGCCGCCTCAATACAACAGAACTTCCATCATTGTCATTACCTTTGTCACGGATTATTAGGCTACTGGGGCTATTAGGCTTGCCTTTGGATGTGGAGCCTGCTCTACGTTTCTCGCCAATGCTGTGGTCAAACCGGTTCGAGGTCTCAACGCTCATATCTATGAGTCGATACTGACAACGATGCCGGATCCACAGACGTATGAACTCAGCAATTTCATTACAGTTCCAGCAGGCACTTACGTTGAAATTCATGTCGCAGGAATAACGAACCCCCTATCAAACGGTGGCTACTGGCTGACAGTAACTAACCAACTTGAGACAACACTGTCACTCATCGTATTCGATAGCTTTGTAGCTCCCCTCAACTATGAAACCACTCCCAATATGGAGTACGGGTATTCTGCTATTTCATTCAATCTGTCAGCGAGCAACGTCGATAATTAGTTTATTCTCGAGTTTCCTCCCATGTTCAACGGCGATCTAGACAACGTCCACCTTATCGTGGAGCTACCAGGCTACGACACAATGTTCCTTCGATAGAAGAATACTGTTGCTTGTCAAATTGACGGCACTTTCTATGAGTGCATCACTTATCCAAAAGTCGACTGGGTGATGATTAAAAATATTCCTGTGCTCTACATGACGAACCCAGTTACAGGGCTCAAGCCAACTGTGAAGCTGTATGGACTGCAGTGGCCAACATACTCCGATACTGTTGGCTACCTCACCTGGAGAGCAATTGACACTACAACATTGATTTAAAAAGACCGAAAAACCTTAGGAAATATCATCGGTAACACGACTTTTACAGCTCCTAATTCAACTGCTCTCGCATGGGGAAGGCTTGCACTCTCTGATACTGCCTCCGGTGCACCAGGTGTCGCTATGTTCTTTAACTTTCAAACATCAACTCTCATACCCAACCAAAGTGTCATTGAGCTATCCTTTCCCAATGAATTTTCTCTAAATACTTCCAACCCAGTACCGACTATCGAAGCACCAATGTTCTCAGATGCCTCCCCAACCCTGCCGGTAACTATTACCGTCGGCAAGACGACAGTAACGTTCGCAAATGTATCTGCAGTACCACAGCTCAGCATATTTAGCATTACTCTCCGAGGAGTTCGGATCCCGAGCATAGCCTCCCTACCCAACAGCACTAACAATTTCACATTAAAAGTGACAAAGAATGGTAAGGCTGTCACGAGCATAAGCAACTTCGACACCCTTCATTACTCCACTGCCTTTTAAATGGACAGGATAGCTGCTCAACTGATAGTTGGAAAACCAGTCACATCTCTGACTTCGCTGTATACGTTACAGCTTGAGCCGATTCACTCAATTCCAAAGTATGGTAGTGTGCAGATTCATTTTCCGTTCAACCTTTCCTTTCTAAGCTGCGGGTTAGTTGGTGCTGTCAGTGATTTCTCCAGCTGCACCTTGGCAAGTGACAATCGTACCCTCACCATAACTCTCGCTGAAAACTACTATACCGGGGTGTTCAATATTACACTCCAAGATGTCATTAACCCGTCAACAGCGGGATCCTTTTCGGTGGGGGTGAGTACTATCTATGACGGTGTCATCATGGATTCTATTACTCTCGCCACTCAGCTCTACAGCATAGCCAACACAATTACCGCTACAGTCGCTGCAACCCCCACCAGCGAGGGAGAATGGGGCATCTACAACCTTACAGTAACTCTCACTCTTCCAGCTGATACTATCATGGTCTCTTTGAGCAGCGGCTTTTCCCCTGAAGCGCAGTAGTTTGCTACTACTGGACAGTTTATTGCTGGAACCTATTACATCGGGTTTGGTTCGGTGAATCCATCGAGCTTTCGGAACAACACAATTGGCATACTTTCATGGAAGCAAGGAACCGCCATCGAAAAGGGATCAGTCAATTATACGAGCAGCGCCAGTCCGAACTGGCTGCAGCTCAACAGCTATCTTCTCAACGATTCGATGGTAGGCAGAGGAATTCAAATCAGCCTTTCGATGGTGGTTCCACAGTTGCAGTCGATCTCCACTGCCGGAAGTCTCCAGATAGAGTTTGATACTCGCTTTGACTGTACATATGCCACACTCTTGGGAAGTTCGGTTCCGCTGCAACTTAGCTCGACGGCGACAGTAATCACCTTGCAAAGTTAGACTGTAGTAACAGGCTAGATTACTGTGAACCTGAGCCTGCTGAACCCCAACATCTCTGGCACTTACAGCTTCAGCATGCGTAGTCAAACTAGCCAAGCTATACTGAGCCGAACATTCTCCAACATGGACTACCTTGATCTGAAGATCTCGGATATTGGGCCGGCATTTTGGGTGAACTACAATCAGTCATTGCTGGTCTACTAGAATACTGTGTCTGGCTATTATCAGTTGCAGGTCGGATACCCCAGCAGACTGTCTTTCGTTGTGATACCCATCGTGCTAGCCCAGGGAATTTACATCGTACCGAGTATCATTGAAATCGGCTTGTACTCGACAAACGCCTCATTCCAGATAGTTGCTTCGAGTGCCTCTCCAGGGACATACCAAGTGAAGTGGTCGATTTAGTCTGCCGTCTACCGCACATTCTATAACCCGATAGTGGAGTCAACGATAGTGGTGATAACCTGCCCAGCGATGAACATTATGGTGCAACCGGTGAACTTGGTGCCTGTAAGCGGGACCTCGCTTCCTTTGTAACTATCAATTCCATTTGCACCAACTACACCACTTCAAGTCACAATTACTCCAGTAGCAGCGGACCCTTTTATCTACAGCTCAACGACACTACTGTTTGCCAACGCTACATCAGCATGGTTTAGCATCAACTCTACCCTCAGCAGCATCTCATCCTCCTTCTTCCAGGGAACCTTGTTTAGCTTGAGTAGCAATCACTCCAATTACACGCTGTCGGTCAGCTAGTTCAGTGTCATTAGCTTGCCCTATGATAGCCAGCCACCATTTGTAAGTTAGCTCAACCTCATTGAGCAGCAGCGCGACCACGTTGTAGTCAGTGTCGGAACTTCATAGCTATCCGTTGTTCACCTAGTAGTGCAGCATTGGTACGACCCACCACCGGAGATCACCAACCACTTGTTGCTACCCGTGGTGTCTACACCCGTCATAACAACTCTTACAGTCAACTTGACAGTATCAGTTCTACAAAACATTACCGTTTACGGTCTGAGTTCTAGTACTCACTACATTCTGTACTGTATGGCAGTGGACCGTGGTGGGAACGACTCCCCGATGCGATCATTAGAATTCCAAACATCCTCGCATCTTCCAGCACTGTAGATACTCTATCCTTTCGCCCAACCAAATATCACCTCGCAAGAGCGTGACTCCATATTGATTCCGCAACTTGCCTTTTACCTGAGTCTCCCAACCACCTACCTCATTAGCCCCTATACCACTACATTATACACTTCTCAGTCTGCTGGGCAATACCTTCAAGGGGTATTCTACCAACCATTGTGGGTCGTCATCAACGATAGCTACACTCCCCCTCAGATGCTGAAGGAACTTGAGGGAAGTCTCACTTACATTCAGCAGTTCCTTCCACACACCGCTGTTACTACTAAGATAGCTTATTCGGAGGTTTCCTGGCGAATTCCTAATGTGCTCAATGTCAGTGCCAGCCAAACCATCGGCAAGCTGACCGTATCTGTAACTCTCGACTATTATGGCACGGTGTACGTCAGTGCCTACCAAAAACAGCTGAACTACACCTATCAAGTCCAATAGCTCGCAAACTGCACAGGTGTTGTTGTGGATACTTTAAAATTTACTTGTAGCTTTCCAGCTGACACTGCCACGATTTACTTCATCCACGCAGCAGTAGGGGACGTCGGACCACTGTTCCCGATCTTGAGCAGCAACCTTCTCAGCATAAACATAACCACCCTACCCGCCGAGCAAGTATACCACCTCAACATTAACTATTGGCCAATAGCCACGATGCCAATCCTCATAACGTCGCTATCCCTCCTACTCATGGCCTTGTGACACTCATCCCATCGATTATTATATCAATATGGAACCAGACCCTCCGCCAGCACCAGGCCCGATACTTCGATGCGAAAAGTGCGGCAACCAGCACTAGTCGATTTGCGCGAGCGATATTACCGAGTTTACCTGGCCACATCCAGCCAGAGAGGTTTTCATCATGGGCGAATGGTCGAAATGGCAGTCCAAGGAGCAGCTGCATCGCATAAACAACAGTTTCGTCCTGCATAAAAATCTGAAGGTGGGCACTTACCGGTACAAGTTCGTGGTAGATGGGAAGTGGCAGCACGACTGGGAGCAACCTCATGAATCTGATAGCTACGGTGGCTACAACAATGTGAAGTAGGTAAGCAAGTACCTTACTGAAGGTGTTCCCACGAACAGTGTACCCTCCCATCGCCGAAGTCGACTAAGACATGCCTAGTGACTAGAAGGTGGTAAAGGTAACCACCCACCTAATCGGCAATGATGTGAGAATACTTGGGAGTTGGGATAACTGGCGAAATGAGCTGAAGATGGAGCGCAAACACAACCCGCTACGGAACTGTGATGAAAGCTTCACGAACTTAATCCTCAAGAATGGCATGTCTTATGAGTTCAAATTTAAAGTGAATGGGGACTACGTCATCGATGAAACCATGCCGACGATCCGTAACATGTACGGGACGTTCAATAACCATATGATCGTCAAGGAAGTCAACCACATCGAGTCACCGAATGCTAGCAGATCCATCGGTCGTAATAGCCAGGGGGCCAAGGAAATTGAGCCGAAGGGTAACTGTTGCTAATATGTAGTGTGGAAGTGGACGAGAGTGTCGCTCGAGGAGTTCCGTGATTGTATCTTTGGTCACAGCATATCCAATGTCGGTGATGATCTGTTCATCTTCGGAGGTAAGCGACGTGGAGCCTTTACAAGTGATCTCATTCGAACTAAAGCCAGCGATCTTGCTCGTGTGGAGATTGAAAGGATAGCGATAACGCCACGCGCATTCCACAGCACACTTGCCTATGGCAACAAGCTCATCATTTACGGAGGGTGCAGTCAAGTTGATATCCTATCAGACTACCATGTATTTGTCACACAGACCAACCAATGGATATAGTCCACCCAGATCAAAGGAACACCTGCCCACAAGCGCGAAAAGGGAAGTTGTGTGCTCTTCAAAAAGCTACTGGTGTTCTTCGGAGGGTATTACTGTTCGCCCGATATCGAACTCGAAACCTTCTTCAATGATATCGAAGTGCTCGACATCGAGAACATGGAATGGACCAAGACTTCGAGGATTGAAGGGCCAGAACCACCAGCCCGATTTAGCCACACAGCCAGCATGTTCGGGGAATATATGGTTGTGTTCGGTGGTGAAGAGAACCATAACAAGTACGATAAAATGGCGACTTAGAAATCTAAATGACGTTTGGCAGATCAACTTAGACAGGACAGGAGATACTCTTAAGTGGGAGATGCTCAAGCCTTCGGGTAAGCCACCAACACCGCGACACGGCCACTCCTCCGACATCATCCAGCACTACATGATCATCTTCGGAGGGTTGGGAGATGATAATGTTGCCCTCAACGATGTGAAAATCCTGGATCTGAAGCTGCTGCAATGGTATCTTCCATTTGGACTTAGGATCCACCCCGTCGTGAACGGAGATATTCCAAAGCCACGTCACTACCACGCCACCATAACCGTAAACCATCAGTAGATCATCATGTTCGGCGGTAAGACAAGCAGTCACCGCAATGAAAACATATACATCCTCAGACCGTCGGAGGTCGCTGAAATACTGAACTTCGACAACGAATCCGAAGTGTGATCTACTGTTGGTTTGGACCTGCCTGTACAGCAATATACGCAGTGATCACTAGCTCTTGAAAAGCACCAGTATTGGTGCCAGCAGCAGGCGTGTCAGTGATTGTTTTGCAGGGCTCTTCTTGGCGAGTTTGATAACGGCCAGAAGGTAGAGCACAATTAGCACAAACCACTTCCAAGGGAATTTGTGTCGCCGGTGGTGCCTTCGCCTCTCAAGATTGAGGTGGCCAAGTGGGGTGGCTATTAGCTCGGAGAACCACTTATTGCCGACGCGGAGCATTTCATCGCATTCCTCGTCGTGCTGAAGCTCATGATAGCCGTTTTCAAACAAGTGCAGCAACTTGCGCTTGCTGGCGGTCCTGTCGATGAAGTTTACGCTATCGTGGTAGTTGGTTACTGAATCGTGCTTTCCGTGAACAATCAGTACTGGAATGGTATAGTTGGGAGAAAATTCTTGGACGTGCTCCACATTTATCAGAATGGAACGGCCCATCTTCACGCTCAGGAACGGGATCATCAGTCGGTCTGTGAATATTGTCTGCATGTGCTTATTGCTTTTGGTCAGGGCCGTTGGGTTTACCATCGAGTTCACCACAAAATCTTCCATCTTCTTTCCCAAGAGCTTTATAAGGACGCGTTTTGCCCACGGCAGCTGCCTGTCTGTTGGGAAACCAAGCAGAGGGCTCGTCAGCATAATACCCGACACGTTAAGATGCAGGTATTCGTAAGTGAGAGTTAGTACCACTAATGCACCCAGACTGTGGCCATACAGGAACAATGGAAGCGATTGGTTGGCCTGTTTGATCACTGCAATCACATCCCGCTGAAGATCCTCAATCTCGGAGCATCCTCGTGGTCCACCACTATAACCGAAGCCGCGCATATCGACGAGTAGCACCTCATAACGCTGCCTAACGAAGTTCTCAGCGATATGTATGAACCTACCGGAGTGTTCGCCAAAACCGTGGATGATGACGATGGTGGCTGTGGGATCGACTGTGGGTGTGAGCTTGGTAAAGTATAAGCGAAGATGCCTGCCCTCACCATCAACGAAGGCCTTGTTGAGGATGTAGTCTTAATGCTCGCTGCGTCCTAGGAAGTCGTTTTCCATGGTAAGTGATGACGTAGATACCAATGTTATTATAGAAAAGTACAGTCAAAATGCTCGTGGCTTGGCAGTTAGGCTTATATTCCTACCGTTGAGTTTTTTTAGTTCCTGGAAGGCTTTGTTTGGCATCGTCGCCGACATCTGTTGGTGCATCGCGCCCTTCGCCTTCGCAAGCATATTGTTGTAGAGTTGCAGGTAGGGTCTTATGAATTTTTAGCGGATATGCCTTTGAATTTTTCTGGCTGCGACTGTAGCTCTGAAGGTTTGAACTCTGGCTTTCCACTCGATCAGCCACCTTGTCTTGTAGAATTCTTACAGGGTTGCGTTGAGACATTTGAGTGATAGCTAGCCCAGCACGTTCTCGTCGGAAGGGATTGGAAAATAGTTGGCTCGGTGGTCGATATCGTCCAAGACTTGATACAGCTGCTGGTAGCCTACTTCGCGGATCTTGCTGGTTATGCTGGCTAGGAAGTGCAGAAAGTGCTTGCATCGCATGAGGCAATTGTCGCTTTCAAGTTTCTTCTGCAGGAAGTATCGTCGATAGGATTCTATTGTGTAGTTGATCGAGTCTACTCCGAAATTGATTATGAGCTGGGAGAAGTCAGAACCTGGAGATAGTAACTCACGTAGCTGTTGAAACACTGGTGGTAGGTAGCCGAGGCACGGCTGGACGGTGTTACAGTCATCGCTCCCTTTGAGCATCATCGGCAGTCTATGGAAGGTTCGAATACGAAGAGATTCCAGAAATACACGATGCTCGGTAAGCACTGAAAAGATAACTTCAGGGGTTACTGTGCCTCTCGATACTGAGTAGCATTCCCGATACAGTCCTAGCTTCGTGGTGTAGGTAAGCCCGCCGAAAAGACCAAACACCTTCATAGTTTTGACTAAGTCCAGTTTGCCAGTACTGTGTCGATCGTTGGGATCTTCTGATGCAAGCTGCTACCGGCACACTTTGCTGATAAATTTAAAACGGTTTGTCCGTTCCACTTTATAGCACTCCAAAAGGCACCTCAACAAGAATCCGCTCTCAACCAACTGTTTGCCCTTGCGCAATACTGCTCGCTCGCTCAACCTTGTCAGGAAGTACTCGATGTTGGTAGGGTCGAATTCAGACATTATCGTATACATCACTGACCTAGCTATTCCTAGCTCAACCATGATAGTGAGATCGCCGAAGAATAGTTTTTCAGTTGTGACTGCAGCGCGCCTATATAGGATATTCTGGCACATTAGGTAGAAGTAAAGCTCCTCGAGTGACAACTCTTCGAGTAGGAACTACCGGAAGGTCACGACTTACCAAGTCTGATCCAGTTTGAAGTTGATTAGATCGGAGTAAAATCGTTGAGCTTGGCTTGGTTATCCGTTGGGACGCAGCACAACTTCGCCAGTGCTAGGTTCAAAGTCGTATAGATCAAGCCAGCTGAGCACGAACTCAGGAAACCGAGTATATTCAACCACTGGCAACAGCAGAAACTCATTCAGCTTTGAGTTCATAATACCTCTGAGTTTTTGCACGAATTCTCGACTGACTTCGTTGCTGCGACGTGGCTTTGGGTCTGCCGGGAGGTGTTCGATGAGGTTATAGAAGGTAGGTCGCCAGTATGAGTATTGAGGGAGGTATACCTCTTCTTGCTTTCGAGCGCGGAGCACTGCGATTTAGTACTCGAGATTGCCCACTTCAGCTCCGAGATCATCGTTTTTGTAGCGAAGTTGCTGTCGGTACTGGGGAATTTTCGCATCCTCACCTCTCACTCCCTTCAAAAATTACAGTTCAGCTTTGAAAGTCTCGCTCCGCATGACTACCTTTAGGTTGCGCTCAGTGCTATTAGGTCTTCGTTGCTCAGCAGTCGTTCTCTTGTCTTTAAGCCGACGAAGGTAAGAAAGGATCATTTCCTCACGATCCGCTCTACCCGATAAATCTTCTTGGAGCATCATACATCGTTCTCTCCAGGTTCGAGTTACAGCCATTGCCTCCTCTTCGATTCGTCGTCGTTACTCAGTTAGCAACGTGGCTTGGCGCACAGAAAGTTGCATAGCTTCAACCTCCTCCATCAACATTGCAGTCTTCTTCTCCTCGTTCTTCAGCTTCATCTCCAAATAGTGGCATCGATCAATTGCATTCAATGCTTCCTGATCAATATTTGATTGCCCTGGAGAAGTTACCACCGCAGACTCTTTTAGCTCTTTCTCCAGTTCTTTGACTCTCTGTGCAAGCGACTTGTTGACTAATGCTAGCTTTACATTCTCCAAATGAGTACGATTCTACTGCTGTGGAGATTGGTATTAGGAACAGCATGCCACCTTGAGCAATGGCTTTGGTTTGGCTTGTCTTACATTCTCTTCCTTCCTCTATGACAGCTGTCGTTACCTTTGAAGTTGTTGCAGCTGTCCTTGTTGCTGTTCGCTCTTGAGTTTATCCAGTGCGTTGATGAGTTTGTTCAGCTCCTCAGATACCTTTTGGATGAAGGATATTAGAATAGTGTATTCCGTTGAGCAGGAATGTCCCTATTTGCACATTGAATACGAAAGCTCGATGAAGCCAAGTCGAATTCGATCGTTTGGAAGCGATTCAATGGCCTCCTGTAAAGTCTTTCCCTCAAGAGGTTTTGATGGCGATCTCCCCCTTGGGCTATTCAATAACGAACTCCCAATTGGAGTTACATTTCGTAAAGTATGCAGTAAGCTCACACCGTCAACTTCTCCTTTTCTGCTGTTCACTCTTATTTTGCTCAGCGGTTCATACACCATTTCCTGGCTGCTGCTGGGTTTGACAAGGGGAAGATATCTCTTGGAATCGGGTCGAAATGCAAAACGATTGGTGGTGTTTTTGGGATTCATTATTGTTCTATTATGGAAGAGGCACGCCAGGAGAAATTCCGGAGCGACCTTGGCTGTCTCTTCGAATGGATGAATATCATCAACCGCTAACGACGTGGTCAGAAACAACCTCTGATGTCGACAACCAGTAGCAAACTCCTGCAGCCCAATGATTGCCGTCAGCAGCTCAAACAGTTTCTGAACTTGATGCAAGTTCAGTTTACTGAGAGCGAACTTGCAGTTCTGTGCAGTGTCATAGACCCACAGGAGAAGGGCTCACCGCTTTCTCGGGACGATCTTATCCGCTGCTTTGCTCCTGAGGAGGAACTGAAACGAAAGAATGACAGACAACTCAAGGAAGCCTTGAAATACCTTTCAGGAGGTAAACAGACAATCGAAATCAGCGCTCTGCGTGACCTTCTCAAGAACTACTCAAAGTGGCCTGACCTGACTGAAACTGTGCTGAATGAACTCAAAGGGTGCGCAAACCCCCAAGGGGAGATAGATCTTAACGATGTGCTTGCCTTGCTGACCTGACAGTTGATTCTTCCTAAATCATAACAGTTGTCCGCTACTGAGCAACTCCGACAACACCCGCCGGAACTCAATTGCAATTCTGATTGGATGATTGGCTTAAATCTATATTGCCTCGCGAATTGATAATTAATTCATGCAGGCGGAGGAAACTGTTCAAGTGCTAGCCAAGCTGCTTGAAACACTCATTGAAAAGCTCAAGGGGCAACAGCAATCTGCTCCTGTTCAACTGCCCACCAAGGAAGTTGCGAGGGTGGTGCGAACGCCCAATATGACCTACCAAGCCTATCTCAGTAAAGTACTTAAGGAACGTGCGCACATTCCTTTGCCATCGGTTGCTAGTAAGAAGGCGTCGTACCGTCTCTACGAAGACTTGGAGATCTTCCTCGAAATGTCGAGCTGCAAGAATATTAGTTCGCAGGTGTTTGAAGACATCGCCAGCAAGGGAAAAGTCAACCGCACAGCCGAAAGCATCAAAGCACGTTTCCACGATTACCTCATCAAGGTCACTGAAAAGGACATGAAGAAGATCGTTGAGTGGGTCGAAAAGGAAGGTATTGAGGGCTACTTGGTATTCGACAAAAACGAGGTACGAGTAAGCAAGACTGATCCCAAGGAATCCAACAGAGAGTTGTCTGCTGCAAAACGCCCAAGGGAGGAAACGTTAGACGATGAGGGCAAGGCAATGGAAAAACAAGTTAAGCGAGTTGTGCCGCCACAATGCACCGAACTCAACAACATCTTGTCTATCTACTCTAAGATGATGGGCGTCTCCGTGAAGTTCCTCCTCGAGAAGCTTGATGAGGTCTCAGGTGACTTGTTGGCGTTGGACAAATACGTTGAGACCAGGGACAATCGACTACTATGGAGCGATGATGACGACAAGATTCTTGTTAAGGGAGGAGTCGAGCTACAGGTGCTCAAGAAATACCGTGGTGAGAAGGAAATCGAAAAGAGGAGAGAGTATCTCGGACTGTGATCGGAGAAGACAATCTATTGGCTGAATCATAAATGCTGCGATTCCTGGAATTACATTGGTAGGTAGCTGTGGTTGTTCAGTTCGGTGGCAACGCGGTCCCACAACCCTTGATAGACAATCGCCTTTTCCACGTACACTTTTGCTTCATAAAGCTCTCCTTTGGTGCTCTAAGTTTATGAGATTGTCTACCTTTAACTCCTCCGCTTCACGACGTGAGTATTCGTAGAGGAGTAGGTTGCTCTCGTTCAAGGTTTGCTCCAATGCTTTTCGATACATTTCAGAGTTGGCAACGAAGAGTTTGTCGATGCTTTCCTTGTAGATAGTGAAAGCGGTGGATAAGTCGCGTCGCATAGCAATTGCAGACCTGAAGTTGGACTCCATAGTAAGTGATTATAGGCTCCCGCATTGTTGGAAGTCCTTTAAGGCAGGCTACCAATTAGTAGAAATTGCAACTAACTAGTATACAAAAGAAGCAACAATGAGATTCATGAGATTCAGTTCACCCTTGGCGAAGGTACACGTGGGTTATTCTTGCGGCAGGCACAGAACTTCTAATCTATGCGGCGGCTACATCAACTAACTTCGGTACGTTTGTCCACATTTTGGGCAGTTCTTGCTCGTAGATTTCTAGCGGAGTTCCGGAGTGGCGTTTCGCTCACCCTTTTCCAGATCTGACCGCTCCTTGGCACGTAGTATAGGTTTTGATCGTTCAGTGTGAGTTGGTGGTGGCTCTAAGTAAGCCGAAATCTGCTCGCGACCGATCATGTGCCTAAGAGTGTCCTTCGCTGAGCTCTCCGTGCTGATAGTCGCTCTGGTTAGATTTGCTGAACTTCCTGCCGATCTCGCTGACACCTTAAATTCCACTCGATCGTTTCTCTTGAGTATGGTAAGTTCGGCGTTGTAGTCGTCTTCGTTGTATATCTCAGTATGCTCCCCCGATTCGTGGATGTAGACCACCTCCAGCTTGAGCTTAAAGCAATGACTGGCAACCTTAAACAGCTTGTACTCAAAGCCGTAACTGTAGTCCTTGAGGAGTTACTGCTAGTTGCCTAGGAAGTCGATGCTGTGCTGAGGTACCACTATCTTTGCAGTCTCCAGCATCAGACTGCGAACAAGCAGCTCGAAGGCAAAGGCAACGCTCGGCTGCTCCAAAAAAAGTGCAGTCAACTAACTAAGTCTGTTGGTGGAAGTGGTGAAGTCTCCGGCAGTTTCCAGTCCCAGCCGTACTAGTTCGAGAAGTTTGCTGGCGGTGTAGAGCTGCTTGAGACTGTGTGGAATGGAGTTAGGATGGCAGCACAGAAGGTTTACAGCCCCTGAATCAAGTTTGCTCAGCAGGCTGTTCAGCTGTTCCTTGCGCTGCAAAAGCTCATTGAAGTAAGCGAGTGTTAGAACTAATGCCGACCAGTTCTTGCGATAGGGCAGAGTCTGATACTCCTCTGACGCATTCTCCTCGCTATCCTTGACGACAATCCTGGGCACTGCAAACCCAAGGTAGGTTGGTGACTTGTGTGGTGAGGAGTCCTTGCTAGTGGTTGACAGCATTGGTCGTAGGACTGGTTGATTAGAGGGACGTCGTTTGATCATCCGTATATTATTTATAGGTTCGATCGTAGTCCGATACGTTTATTCGCGCAGTCATACGTCCACATTCCAAAAATTATCATCGTTCTGGGAGGCTGCTTTGGCACGCTGGCGGTTCTACTTTTGGGAATCCAACTTCCTGTTCTGGTGGTGCTGCCCATCCAAAGTAGCATTGAGGTACATGCGCAGCTTGCGCATACTCTCGAGCATGTCGCTGAGCTACTTGTACTACTTTTCGACATGCTACAACTCACGGTTGAGTTTGTCCTTATCTGCTTGCAGCTGCTCTTCTTTCTTTAACAGGTTCTGTTCCTTTAGTCGGAGATCGTTCTTGCGGGCTTCGATCTGCATTAGCTTGCGGTTGCGTTCGTTTAGCTATAAACGCCCATCCTGCAGATTGGCATCCAGGCTAATGATTTCGTCGTCAAGACCTTCGTTCGACTTATCCACTTCCTTCAGCTTTTAGGCTGCCTCTGTGCGCATCTTATTGGCTGACTCCAAGGTGTTGAACAGCGTTTCCTGAACTTTCTGAACCCATAAGCACAATCGGTACGTCTTGCAGGGTCTTTGACTCCGTCTCGATTAGTTCGGCGATCTTCTACTCCTTCTCTTTCAGCTCAGTGGCTAGTGTCTCTCGTTTTTCGCGTTCTTCCTCGAGAGTATTCTGCATTTCTGTGATCGATGTCTGCATGTTACAACGACTACCTCAGCAAGCTCCAATCTTTCTGTGAGCATCTTGATCAGCTCATCCTTCGTCTTGGGTACGACCCTCCTGACCTGACTGTTATCCTTTGTGGCCATCCCTATAATATTATCTCATTGTCTGCAGCAATTATCACACAGTCAGGCCACTTCGTCCTCGTACTCGTCATCATGACCCTGCAATGTTCGCTCAACTGATATAGTCGCAGGCTCTTACATTCGATGAGGTCATTGATCTACTCATAGATCTGGTTGATTTCGGGCTCTGTCGCATTCTTGAAGTAGAAGCCGTGCTTCCACCCATTGATGAACTCCACCGTCATGTACGAGGAGATTGATTTGTAGTCGTTGCGGATGTTGGTCTCCAAATCTAAGATGGTACGCAGTGTACTTGGCTGCTTGAACTTTGGGTTGCTCTTGGCTCCCATCTGATACCAGTACTTAGCCATGCCAGCGCCTTTTGGGTCGGATATGGGGTTGATACCGATGTCCAGTTTGAGGGTGTAGCGAAGTATGGGTTGCAGCAGCGACCCACGAAGCACCTGATACCTTACCTTCTTGCCCATATCAGAATATATAATAGTTCTATTGCTGCAGTCAACCCTGCACAACCATCATTGTTGACAACAGTCAAAACAGCGTGTGCGCCCTGAATAAATTATAATCGCATACCTTCACAAAAACTATTCCACATGAGCTTCTACAACTCCATGTAAGGATCATCACTAAACGTAGCATCCGAGAGCTTGAGGCTAGCCGTATGCTCGATAAGGAGCTCGCTGTGGACCGTTATAAGCAACAGCTTGAGAGGGAAAGGCTCAGTCAAGAGATCGATACTCTCAACCGCTCACGAAGGCTGCTGATCCAAAAGGAGATCGATGAGGCTCAGAGGGAGTATGAGGATAAACTTCGAGCTGAAAAGGAACTCGCTGCGGAGTTTCATCTCAGGCAATCAAGGGCCACACAAGAAAGAAACTAAGTGCTGAGACACGATATCGCCAGGGAAAGGGAACTGCTGCTGGAGGAAGACCGAAAGTATGCCAAGTTAGAGGGTGACCTTGCAATTCTTGAAAATGATCTGGCTCGGCTGAAGTCAAATAGCAAATTGGCTTACGATGAGGAGAAGAGATCGCTGGACCGCTTGGAAACCAGGAAGACACAGACCATTGATTTGCTTGACCAAAGCAAAAAGCGCGAAGCAATACTCTTGAACCAGCTGGACGACCTGAGTCTACGCATCTGATTTCACTGATTCTCTCAATTACCCAGCCAACTCCTGCTGCTCTGGGAGAATTCGCTAATTCCTCCCCTACTGGCTAATATTTAAATCGTTACAATGCACGACGGCAATGGAAAGGCAAAGAAGTTAGTTGTAGCCGTTCGCAAGCTTATTGCACCCACCAACATCAATAAGCAAGCTGAATCGGTTCGCGTAGCCAAGATATCGACGGTAGTGGTTACCGATAGCAAGCAAAATGGGATGACTGCCCGCCTGAAACTTCCCAACGCAGGCCGTTCCCGGCAAACAACCTTCACTTTCGATCACGCATTCGAATCCACAGTCGACCCGAAACAGGTACAGTTCTGCACTGAAGTAGGTTTACTAGCAGTGCTTAAGTTTGCTGATTGGGCATACCATAAAAGGCAGCAAAACTGCTTGCCTGCTTTACCGGTCAAAGGAGCAGTTAAAGAACGCAGACGGAACTCCAAGCAGCATCACATAGTTTGTCTTGCTTGCAGCTAGCCAACTGCTGAAGTGGCTTTCCGATGTACCTACCCGGTAATTTAGGTAGCGAACGCGCATCTCAGCCTGTGGTTAACTTGGAGTGAGTATGAAAGCCTCAACGGGGAGAGCATGCTGGATGTGCTGAGTGATCGCAATGAATTAGCATTGTTACGTGAGAAAAACGATAGTGTTAGGACTGATGCCGCTTTATCAGAAAAGCAAATCGGCAGTGTCGGAATGATTGAGCAGGTATTCGAGGAGAACATCGACTGCACTCAGCTGCATTACAGCCTGTTGGAGCTTACGGTGAAGAATGGCGATAATATGCATGGAAAAGTTAGCTTTTGGGAAATCCCATTACCAGAAGTTTCGAAGCAAGGAAGAAACAGTACGGAGTGTGAAAGGATCTTCTTGCTTGGAGATGCCACGAGAGACATGAACCAAGGTCGTGTTCGTATTCAGGAAGCAAAGGCAAATAGGCTTGGGCAGCTGCTGAAGTAGTAGTTCAAAAAGATTGATCGAACATTGGCTATGGTCAATATGGATCCTACTTCGAAGTTGCTTTAGCAGACACTGACGGCATTCCAAGCAATTATGAAGCAACCTCAGCCTCCTATGACCCAGCGAGCAGCGAAACCAGAATAGCCTGCAAAATTAAAGGGAGTACTACCATAGCATCGAACCAATATACTCATCGAAGAGGAGGCTGAGCAGGTAACTCACACTCGCAAGACAGTCGATCCAAAGAAAAACCTTCAGCTGGGCACATACTCAAAGACTATGAAAATGAGCCTACGGCCTAACACTCTTAGGCTATTTCCTGCAAAGCCATCCTACCGTGCTGCAGGTGTGAAACCAAGTAGATAGAACTCTCAGCTCAAGGAGACAGTCAGAATACGGAATAAGACACTATGCGAGATGTCAGAGCTGCCATTTCGGATGAACAATAGCAATAGTAACACCAACCGGCAGCTGGACAACCTCGCCAAAATGCTCAGAACCGAGGAGGACTATGTCAAATAGAGTGAGCAGTCCACTTGGGGCGGAGACACACAACCTTTGATTCACCAGTACTGCAAAACGGAAGAGCTCGTTGGTGAGGATACCCAGCAGCCTTACTTTACATCTCGCTAGCAGGAAGCTTACAATGAGTCAAGCGAGCACTCCATTGAGCATCTTCTACCCTACGAACCAGAGCTGTGTTAGTCTATATACAAGACCACAGTTGAACCAGTTCTGGAAGACGACATGATACTCCCTTCGACCTTCAGCAACCAGTTCGAATGGAGCAAACTTGTCAGACAATTCTCTGAGTGGGAGTTCGAAAAGAGCAAAGGCTGTCAATACTTCGGATAGGCTGGGTAATACCTTGCTGAAAGACTCCGATAGTAGAAGGATGCATTAACCTGGCTTCATAATTAATGCATTGGGAAGGAGGTTGAAACCATCAAGGGGTAAGTGGAGCTGGTGAACCGTCTGAAGTAGAACCGTGGTGACTGTGACCCCTTAGTGTATATGGACACAATCGAGCTGGCAATCGAAATAAAACTCGAAGGTCTGCTGAAATTGAAGCAGCAGTAAGTGCTCTCTTATTCAGAACAGCCACTTTCCGCCAGCATTCCATGGAGCTCCGATGCTGCTAATAGAAATTGCAGCAGGCACGCAACCAACAACAATAACAATGCCCTTTCGAAGATCTTTTGGATAGTGAGGAGAGTTTGCTCTGATTGTTCATTCTACTACCAAACAACATCACTGGCTCTCAAACTCGTCGAGGTATTCCTTCCACACGCTGATGTCTTTCCCTGCGGCGAGGTCGGCAGCTTGGAGCAGTTTTCGCATGGGGATGCGCTTGTAAAGGGTCGCGATTTGTTTAGCTATCGAACCGTTAAGTTTGAGTTCGTTGGTCAGTACCTCTTCAATTTCCTTCTAGTTTAGCTCTGGCACGTTAATGCGGATGTTAAAGGCTTGTGGTAGCCCCATATCATACAGCTTCATCATACAGGAAGTAGTGCCGATGATGAGCAATTTGCACTCTGGTTTCTTCGGCAGCCGCTTGAGAAGAATCAGCAAGGTCTGTAGCACATCATTGCTGAATCGCGGCCCCAGGTCTATGAACTATAGTAGCCTTTAAATGTTGTCGATGATAATGCAGGCCTCTTTCGAACGGTAGGCATCTTCAAATATCTTGAGAATTGAGCTGATCTTTTGCGACTCCCCTGCTGTGATGAACTGCTAAGGGCTGACAAACTTTACGTACGGGAACGAACAGTTCTTCGCGAAGTACGAAGCTATAGATGTTTTTCCGGTTCCGGGCTTACCCTACAGCAGAACAGTGTTAAGCTGCATCTCCCCATTGAGACAAACATTGAGGGAACCGTTGAGGAGGTTGATAATCCGAGCGAATCGGGGCCCATAGTTGAGCAGCCTACCACGCAAAAACACATCGAACTTTTCCTCGTCGACTCCAAACTGTGGTTTGATCTACCGCAAGGCTCGAATGAAATCTTCTCGCTAGACCTTGAAATTTTCCTTAATGACTAACTTTGCGCCGAAGTCTTTGAGGTTAGACGAACGTTCCATTGCGTAACTGGAGGCACTCTTGACAAGTCCTTCAATCTCGGCGCCAGTAAAGTTCTTGGCGAGGTTGGCAAGTTCGTTGAGGTCGACGGTCTAGCCAAGCAACTTATTTGTCTTGAGATTCTTTGTTTGGATAACGAAGATTTGTGAGCGACCGTGTTCGTTGGGTAAACCTACTTCAATATGCACCTCAAACCGTCCGGGTCTCAGAACAGCCTCATCGATAAGGTCCTTTCTGTTGGTCATGCCGATGACAATTACATTGTTGAGTGCTTCCACACCGTCGATATTTGTGAGCAGTTGGTTGACAACCAAATCGGGAGCGTCTACATCAACCAATAATTACTGGTGCCGTTATTGACTGTCCCTCTCTGCTTGCAAATAGCATCGATTTCATCGAATACTATAATATGCAGTGGGCTTTCGTCTCCGTACTTTGTTTCATCCTCCCTTGCACCAATGAATAATTTTCGGATGTTCTCTTCCGACTCACCAACGTACTTGCTGAACACCTAGGGTCCGTTCACTATCTTCAGCTACTTCGCCTTCAGGCATTTTGCAAGTTGCCGAGCTATCAATGTTTTTCCAGTGCCTGGTGGACCGTAGAGTAGAATACCCTTGACATGCTTGATTCCAAATTTCTCGATGACCGATGGTGGAAATCTCCTCGAAGCGAACGCTCTTCTAAAGATGTTGGTCAGCTCTGCATCGAGCCCTCCGATACCCATCTACTCAATTTTGAAGTTGCTCTGAAAAATGGCTTGAGTCTTCTGCTTCTGAGATTTCAGTTTTAGCTTCTGGTTGCCCTTCGAGACAAAGGTGAGTTTGGTATCAGGTCCCAACCGACCATTTCTGTCAGTAGGTATTACCTTTGAGACAGTTGCCACTAATAGTGCTGTATTGAATGGCAAGACCACGCACTGTCCATCCTTGAAATACTTATAGAGATGCAGCTTGCGGATAGCGTCAGCCAGCAGAGTATCCTCGATGTCAACTACCTGCTGATTTTCAGTGATGACTCCCAACTCTAATTCCATTTCAAGTTCTCCCAGGTAAGGATCGCCAGGGCCCTCGTAGAGCTCAATTTCTATTCTCTCTCCGAGAGTAACTCGCAACAGCTCCCTCATCTTCTTGTTCATTCCTACCTTCTCCAGCGGAACTTCCTCGGCCAGTCCGCACGTGTAGATATACGACTTGATCCGTATGTACAGTGGGAAACTTGTCGCTGGCTTCCCGGCAAACTCCTGACCAGGATTAATGTAGACCATCCCGCTGTGCAGCTGGTTCTCCTTTGTGATGGCGAACGGAGTCAGCATTGCAGAACTTCTTCGCATGGCAATTAATTATTTCGAGAAGTGCTTTCCGATGGCAAGGCTATGCCTTTGTTTTACTTTATCCTACCATAAGATAATCTAAGGCGTCAAATATCTCCCGGATGAAGGTCGATGCCATTGAACAAGCAACTGCGAAGGTTTAATCAAAAAGCGGGAAGAAGTTGCCGAGCAAGAACGGAGTAACTTCACAGCAGAGACCGGTAGATATGGAGTGCCATGTATGTGCATGCCCATTATTCTAACCTCGTCCAACTTGGTAAGCAACTGGTGATAGTTAGTGCTTTCTGCCAACAAGGTGCCTGTACCGACCATCTTCGTAAAAAGAGGAAGTTCCCCCTGGATGTATAGCAACCTCAACTGGACAGAAAAAAGTCGGATGGCAAACGGCCTCTTATGGATATCTGCGACACCTGCGAAGATTCCTATTTGTTTGGGCTGGTCACGAAGTAGGAAGACGTCGCAGCAGGAATCAGGACAAACGAGGACCTTGCCAAGCTCCTGGATGAGGTTGAAAAGCTTGAGACCGATAAAGCTTCTGAAACAACTAGTCGACTTCAAGCAAAAGAGATTAAATACTCCAAACTCAGCAGCCAGAAGGAACGGGGTGCTGCTGAGGTCTGGGAAAAGTCGTAGGAAGCCCACCAGACATAAGAAAACATCTCAAAGTAAGAGCAATAGCTCGATCAGCTTACCGAACTCGTTAATGCTGCGACTGTAGAACTGGACCAGATGGAGGCCTAGCCGTTTGTTAGCCTGGAGGACGACGTGAAGTTATTGTAAGTGTTGCAGACTATGCAGAGAGACTGAAAATGCTAAATTAACCCGCGAGCTGCTGAAGTTGGACAAGAGCCTATCGGATGTGCAAAACGGCATGAGGAAACTAGAGGCTGAACTGGTGACTGCCTACGACAACTGGTAAAAGGGGGAACTGGCCAAGAAGGAACGCGCAGCCAGTGGCAAACAGGAGAAGTGTGTTATATTTTGAGTGTGCGACTTCACTGCTATAATAATTGAAATATATCTATGCGACGCCTTACGGCGGCTCTGACCACCAACCCTCTCATGAGAAGGTTCTCTACGAACGTGCTAAAGCTGGATCTCCCTCCGTTCCCTATCAGGAAGAACCCCCACATGATGTACCCAGACAAGCCAGATCTGGCAGCCATTGAGCAAAATGCCTTTGTGGAATACAAGCAGTACCCTTACTTACCGCATCAAGACCCTAACTCTAAGGAGTACATCGCCTCAGAGCTGGATGAGTATCACGATCGTACTGACGCCCAAGCCTTCAACAGCGTCATCGATCAGCTCAAGCACGACCTGCGACTACAAAGGTAGGTATGGGATGCCATCGATAAGCTTGATAGAACCTACAAACGAGGTGTGCCAGGAGTTGATCGCAACATTGAGACATACCACACAACCTAAATTGACGATATTGGTTTCGAACGAACTGACGATATGAACTCCGAGGGAGACTTCTTTTTGAATCAAGACGCATTCATATCTAACACTCCGTACGAGTCAAACTGGAAGCCTAGCAACATCAAGGAGTGGGAGGAAGAGTATAGGAACCGTCCAGTCACTAAACATTACAACCATGCAAAGGGCTACAAATACGATGTACCAGTCAAGCCAGAGGATAAGTACGAGTTCCTCGCTGATAGGTTGGGCCACCCAGAACTTCTTGGTACTCCCATCGATAGGTTGTTCAAGTTTGAAAACGATATCTTCCACCCAGAGTATATTGACCAACCATTCGTGAAGACCCCCTCAGCGAGACCTGATCCAAGCCTTAACTTCGAAGAGGGCGAGGTTATCTACGAGAACACCCGCCTGCTTGAATGGCTGAAGTTCTGGCAACTATCCATCTTCACTGCTGCTGCCTATGGAGTTCTCTTCGTGCCCTACCAACTGGTTATGAAGACCCATCTGGTAACTCCTCTTGCTGATGAAATCTCCTTCTTTCCGTACCACTACGTGTCTCCCTTCAACGTCGATACCTATCATGTGGGAATCCCCTTCATCACTGGTATTGCTGGCTACGGAGTCTACCTCGTGCTGAACATGGTCAACAAGATGACCAGCAGCTATGTGGTAAAAATGTCCTACAGCAAGGATAAGGTAAGAGCAAAGATATGTAGGAACTCGTCTTCGTCAAGAGAATAGATCTGCACGGAGCCGTCGAAGAGGAAGTCTATGAAGCTGCTCACCTCGAGATTCTGCCTCCCAGCGCACGCACCTCCCTTAACTACATGTCTGCTCAGGACAAGGATGGTCTGACTGTCCTCACTTGCATGAACACCCAGAATGAGCTGCTACTGTACAACGATAAGAAACATTGGAACCCTCAGCTTCGAAAGCCTTTCTTCTCGAGCGTATAAGCATCGACTATCTCAGCATCTCAACTTATGGGACAAGAGCTACTACGGCTTCAACCGTCAGGAGGCCACCGAACGTCGTAACAAGTGGTAGGAGGAACTTGCAGCTTCCCTCAATCAGAAGGAGCTTCCCAAGTGATTGCGCCAATGGATAACCAAAACTATAACGGAGCCGTGCTGACTGTGAAAGTTTGGTTTTGGTTGCACCCGAATTAGTTTCTGCAGGTTGCAGAAAGTAGTGGATTATTACACAGAAGGTCAGCTGGAGGAGTCCGAGCTGTCCTTCAGCAGTTGCTCAATCTACTTGTCTAGCTGCTCTGAAAATGGTTTGCCTTTGAGTGCCTCCTGTAATCTCTCCGGCCTATTGGTCTACTCTTCTTTGAACTTATTCTACGTTGGCGATGGGCATACCTTCACTTGGGTTTTGGTTTTGCGCGGCAGAAACTCCTTAATCATGTTGAAATCGGTTCCGTACTTGCTGAGGAGCTGCATCAATGCCATCATCGATACCTTGTAGAACAGAGTGGTCTAGCGATTGCTCCAGAGCTTCGACTTCTACCGGTGAGGGGTATCCCGGTGGTCACTCTCACGACTCTTCGATTTGATTCGTTGGGAACTTGCAGATTTGCTCTGACATCTCGGTAGTGCGTACCGCTGACTGGATACCCTCAATCATCTGCGCGAGGGTTTCAGAGAGGAACGAGCTGCTTGTGCTGGGCTCCATCGAATCAAACATTTACCAATTGTATATTGCCACTTGATTAGGCACTGCAAATTCTTTTATATTATCTTCGATGATTGTCGCTAGAAAGAAGCATACTAGCCTCCCAAAAGGATGGTTTTAGGGTCCGTTGGGTAGCCAACCAGTCGAATTCCATCATCCGCCAACTCATCTATTCGAGGGAATTACTAGTGTATACCTCGCTAGTTTAATAAATATTGATTACTAATGATAGCTGCAGAGCCAAGCTTCGATGTTGCTGCGCTCGAGGGCGAGCTGAGATAGGAGGACCAGGGGCCATTACAGTTCTACATGGACCGTCTGCTCGGAGACAGTTTGCTATGTAAGGAGCTTCTCTACCGTTTAAGGGACGCTGTTAACGATCGAGACATCAAATTACTTATTGACCGGTGCCTGGAGAGCACTCGGTCAAAAACCGAAATATAGAAGGAACACAATCGACTGGAGTACCACGCGAGTATCAAACGGGATAGCGAGCGCATCGATAAGGCAATATTCAATATCGAGAAGAGGCGCCGCAAAAACAAAGTGATAGAGGGTAAAATCCAGCAAATAGCAGAGCGTCTTTAGAAAGATCCCAAGTTGTCGAAGGAGGAACTGAAGTAATCACGAGAGTTTTTGATGAAGTTTATCGAGGATAAAGGCAGGACAAAGAAGTTGTTAGACGCCAACATTCTAACAATTCAGAAGAAACTCAGAGAACTGACTTACGTGCCAATGAGGGCTCGAAAGGACTATACAGAAGCCAAGGATAATCTCGGCAACATGCGCAAGATTGTGGCGGAGAAGACTGAGTCCATAACGAAGATAAAGCTTTAGCTGGATACTCTGAAGCTTAGCGTACGTGAACTGGACCTTGCTTTAGAGAAGAACAAACTAAAGACTCTGATGATTGGATCCATCGCCAAGAAATAGGAGCGACCAAAGCTATTGAAGACACAATAGCCCGAAGTCAAGAGGTTTCTACTCGGCGCCAAGCCTACGGGAGCAGTTAACTCCAAGTATGTGGTCTTGCTAATTCTATGGGGAATCACGGCATCGTTCATCTTGGCGATAAAAGCTGCTGGCATGATGAACAACTGACGATAGACTTTCAATCTTCATCTGAAGAGGAGGCCGATTCGGCTATATCCACGAACTCTTTCGTTAGGTATTTGTCGAGTTTGGGGTCTTTTGCTGGAGGGCGGGATGGCTGCGATTTTTGAATTTGTTGTGGTTTGCTCACCTGTTTTGGAGGGCTCTTTTGAGACACTTGGGATTGCTGGGGCTTTTGAGCCTGTGCCTTTGATTGTGTGGGTTACTCTTCCACCTCGCTTTCAGCAATCACGATGCAAGTGTCTTAGTTTTTCTTGTTGGGCTGACTTGCTATGCTAGTAATGCTTTGCTGCATCTTGTTTTCGTTGGGTTTACTCTTCTCCTCTGGTTGAGGCTGGCGAGTTAGGCTTGGCATTGGTTTTATGTATGGGGACTTCACTGGCTCTATCTCCGGTGTCTTTATCAGAGATGATTGCTTGGGTTTTGGCATCTTGAAAGTACCTTCGTCGTGACTTTTGTCGGACTCCAAGCGAAGGCTGGAATCCTCTCGGTTGATATGGGAATTCGTTTGCATAGGCTTCGGAGCCGGTCGGACATGAGGACTGTTCAAGCTCCTCTCTGATTTCTGCTCACTTTGCTTGGATTGTTGAACTTTGAGAGGTTCAGTTGGATGCAACTCAAACTCAGGGACTTCATTTACTGAGATTCTGCTATTCTGGGGCCTCGACTGTTCAACAATACCATCTGAAGATTTATGCAGTCTTTTGTCGGCTTTGTTGTCCATCAGTTGCTTCTTGGATTGGCTATCAACTTCAACTTTCCCTTTACTGTCCGATAAGTTGGGAAGATTTGTGGAGGCAGGGAAGTGTCTAGGCGACTCAATGAAGCTGTTGCTGACCCCAGCATCCTTACTAATCACGGATTAAGCCCCATCAGCATTTTGCTTTCTTCGCTTCCTACGTCTACTCTGACCCAATGCGTTGTTGGTGTTGGATGAGCTTACAATCGATTCCTCCTCCTCCGGAATTTCATGCTACATGGCCTTGAGTTTCTTCATGTCCCTCTTCTTCAGCTTCTCGTTTTGCAAACCGACATAAATTTCGTTGATGTCGCACTCAATCTCGTCGAAGTCGTTGAGAACATCTATAACGTAATCACTTGGGCTCAAGTAGTAGGACTTGACCCTAATGTTATAGACTCCTCTGGCCTTCGGCCCTGCTTCGTAGTAACGATGGGTGGGATCAGCTATGAACTCATTGTATTTTTGCAGAATGAGTTGTTGGAGGCTGCGGACGCAAGAGTCATAGGTGGGCGAACAGACGAAGCGGAGCCCATTGCTCGTATTGACCCACAACTTCAATTTCTTATTCGTGTAGAGATGGTGGATCGGCTCCTCGTGCATTATTATTACAGTGCGCCAATCGATAAGTTTGACTGGTCGAAGAATGTTCCACAGTGTGGTTTCGAGAGTTTCGGTTTGGAAGTGCAATGGAATCATATGGTTCAAAGCAGACGAGCGATGGGAGTGTTTCTGGAAGATCAAGCAAAGCGAGGAGTGACCAGCTCACCTCAATTCAGCCTCCGGGACACGTTTCCAAGTCTCTCCTGAAATACGTTAGAAATTGATTATGACATCATCGGCACCAAGACTGTATTGCCACTTCCAATGCTACTGAAACATTTCTCAGAGTAAGCTCCGCCGCCCCCAATGCCAAAACAGCTGACCTATTGTTTCCATACAAGACACTATAAAATAGTCGGACATTTCCCTTTTAATTCCACAAATGCGAATTTCCGGCATTTAATGCATTAATACTTAAACGTTTAAGGGCGCTATCGGAAATTTATTAAGTTTAACGCCCGGTGTTCTTCCTAATCAGCAGCCGATGGTTGCTAGAGGTCATATTAGCACCACTGCTAAAGAAGTGCTTTTACCATGGGTACTCCAGCATGAAACGGAACCTTCCTGAAGCCGACCTACCCGTGAAAAGGCGGCTGGCCGACTGTAGCCTATAGTTAATTAAATGCAGTTTCCAGACTACCAAACATTTGCAGGTTGGTGCATGTTGGGCGACAAGATTGAGCTCATCAACAGCCTGCTGCTGCACAATGCAGTGGTAATCGAGCAGCTGGACAAGGTAAGCAATTTTTAATGCAGCGCGTGCAATCCCTGATAAGCATGAACGAGAGCATTTCTAAGGAGCTGGAGAGCAAGCGTGAGCAAGAACACGAGACGTGTGGTCTGATTGATTAGAGTGCACCGGAGGAACGAATAATGGAGTCGATATTCTCGAAAAGGGAATATAAATTCCACTTACGCCTAAAAAAGGGGTTGAAGATGCCGCTGTACAAGGACCGTAATTTCAATCTATTTGTTGGCTTGTTCGACTGTAACAACAACCCCATTCTCAACAGTAAGGTGCGTCCTTATGCAGATAACAGCATTCCACTCAAAATTGAGGTGTACTCTACCGACAGCAAACCACAACTGCTGGAATTCAATAAGCAAGGCAATCCCATCCTCAAGGGAAGCAAGGTTGTGGATTTGCTGCAAGGTCAGTGCAGCTTCTCCAAGATGTCCATCCGGGAGGTGTCAAGTAAGTTCGAAAGAGGGCTGGTTACTATCGTGGTATCAGTCGCAGCTCCCCAGCCGACCTCCTGTAACGACAGCGATATAGACTGGCAGCAGGTTCGGCCACTGCTGGTTAAAGACGTGCTTATCCGAGCAAAGCGCATAATTTCCCAATGCGAGTGATTTACATCTACTAACTGTCAGTGCTTCCTCCAGACTTCTTTGAGCAGGTCGGCCAATGAGCTTGACATCAGCTGGTCGGCGTAGCGGTTGCAGCTATCCACTAGCAGCTCGTAGTCGTGGAAGTACACCACCTTCGATTCCAGCTTGTTCATGGTCAGGTCGATAAGCTGCTTGGTTAGTCGATCCAACTTGTACTACTGTTGGCGGGTGAGGTACTAACAGTGGCGTGATGCTGCCGACCACAGCTAGCTGAGTTCGTCACTGGAATTGTTCTTCATCTCGTGGCATAGTATGGCTGCTGCGATCTGCAGGGAGTTGCGGTACTACTCGAAGATAGTTGGCACTGTACCAACTGGAGGTTCCGTTGATTGGATGTCTTACCCTCCCTCAAATATGCTTGCCGAGGGTTGCAGATTGGTCAGCGGTAGGGTCAGGAAGTAGGCGATGATGGATTCCTTGGACTTTGCTGAATTACCGATGCAGCTTACTCGGAAATTATCGGGCTACTTCGTTCCAGTCTCCATTGCCCTTGCCTTGGGATATGAGTTCGAGAAGTCTGAGCGTTTCAGGTGGCGTCCAGCTTGACGAGGCATTTTCCTTATTCACTGTAAGGTCAGTTCGTTCGAAATCCTCCCTCTTCATGAACTGTGGATACATCCCACCTTCCAAACACTTGTCGCACAGCTGGAACACCTGCCCCGCTATCTTGTAGGTGAAGAGTACCCACTGCTTATTGGAACACACATGACACTCCACTCGAATTTCCTTCTTGACAGTGGGCCCTTTGAGCTACCTCGAGGGGAAGTTGATGATTCCCCAATTTTAGAGAAAGGCGTGCACTCTCATGATCGAACAAACATCGCCCAGCAGGTTCTTGCGGCAGGTCGATGCTGCAAGATGCCTTTTTGGATTATCTCTCCACATTGCGACGATGGTATTGCGATAGTAGCAATACATCTTCTCCGACTTGCGAAACCTACTGCTGCTGTCAGCTTCGTTCTGAAAGAATTATGGTAGTGCATCCCTCTCAATTTGATGAATCGTGTTTATGTCGAACCATGCACTGCTGACTGGTAAGGTGATGTGCTGGTTACTCGGTGATGGGCCGACTGCCGGAGCAACATTGCTGACTGCTAGTTGAGGCCGCTCGAACCTTCTTTCGATGATTGGTTCAACTGCATAGACCAGTATGTACGTTTGACAACTGGTTGAGGGCGTAGCCTTCTTGCTGGCGCAACATCCCCCTCAACTACACGGTACCCAGTGTAAGTGAGTTCGAGGTTTATAACCACAGAACGCCTGGACATAGCTCACAATTATAGAGTATTAAGCCAAGTTTGTATGCAATCAGTAGGCATCTACAACAATATTGAGCAGGGGGTTGTAAAAAGCCGCCATCAGGTAGGAAGAGGACACCATCAACACCATTCGAAAGAGGATTCCCGATCCCAGCAGCTTGCTTATGTTCTCCTCCCGGTAGATTAGCCGGATGGCTTCAAATGGGTTTGAGTACTTCAGGTAACGTTGGCTGGCTAACTTTGTGAACAGAACATCGAATGGATGCGAGAGGACCGTACCGATGATGGCGAAGCCCATAACACTGCTTCGATATTAGATTTCATTGAATTTACCTCTTGTCAGACGCTGGTGTTCAAGCTCTCGTTTAACACCGTAAGCGAACACCCCTCGATAGATGATGTCTCTGCAGAATCCGACGGGGAGGCAGTTGCGAAATGCTAACCTCATGAGGCTGTGCTCATTCGGCTTGCACATTTGGCTGCTGATCTTGCTGATCTCCAACCACGTTTTGAAGAGTGATTCCACTGCACATCCCAAGTAGATTCCGTACTATTTGGAGATGGAGAGATGCACGAGGTAGCCGATCGAGACTATCGCATAGCCCTTCATGACGCCCGTCATGAGCGGGTGCTTGTCTACTCTGTTGCGAGTGAAGTGTGCTACATCCTCTCCAACGTGCCGCGACTGTACCCTCACCTTAATGGTATCCAAGCCAAATGTGAAGAAATGGCTGACTGTGGTGAGTATGCTGGTCGCTGCCAACTCATGCAGTACGCTCATTCGCTTGGGCACAAGCGGCACCTCGAGATCCTTGGCGCTGCGGAGTATATGTGAACGACGAGCTAACCTCTTGAACTATTAATCTTCCTCCATAACTAATTGCTAACTCACCAACACGCAAATTGTTGTCGAGTTCCAGCTGCTACCAACATCGATGTAAAATTGCGCCTTCCCTCCAATATAAATTCAGGTTGGAAATGACAGATAGTACCCTCATGCGATTGGAAGTTCAGCTCAAGAACGATCACTACTTGATGTACAGCATGCAAACTCATGTAGGTCGACTCACACGAGAAGAGAGGACTCCGTGCCAGCAGCCAAGTATTTTATCCGGAAATGAAGGTTGCTTGAGCTTTACGGCAAACATCCCAGTCGATTTGGCTTGCTCTTTAACTGTACCTATAGCAAGACGTGCACAAATGGCATCGAGCGGACCATGCTAAGCTGCATAAATGACAACGAACTGCGAGGTATGCATCGCTGGAGTTTAGAAATCGACGAAAAGACTGTCGCTGAGCTAATTCCTCTGGCCCTTTATGAACGCGAAGGAGTTATCAACCTTTCGGAGCTCAAAATGCTTGTTTTGAAGTAGCCGTGAGTCGATTGTAGAAATGCGCGGAGTAGCGTAAAGTTCGACGGTTTCAAGAAAGTCGGGTCGGCGAGACAGCCGATCGACTATCAGGCATCTCAGAAGGAAAGCAGGCCCATTCAGATCACGGAACCTGAAAATGTGAAGCCAGTGAACAAGTTGCGAGAAAAAGTCGAAGTTATTGCACCTTCCAAGAAAATTGCCCCTGTTGAACCTGCCCACAAACCTTCAAAACCAAAGAACATGCTCCTTGACTTTAGCAAGGAACAACCGAAGAAAGTGCAGAAGGAGAGCAAAATGTAGATTGAACCTCAACAAGGAAGGAACTCGGACTCTGACGAAGAATTCTATCAGCCCAAGCTGAGTGCTCCAAAGAAGGCTGAGGTTGGGGAATTAGAAACAGAGCCATCCCAGAAATTATAGGTCCAGGTTGTGAAGAAACCTGCCGACAAGATTTAGGAATAGTCGGATGACGACATGGAGTTGCTCAGGATGTTATAGTAGCGGAAGAGCATAACACCAGGCAAGGCAGAACTACCGAAGCCACCTCAGCAGCAGAACCCCCCACCAGCAAAGCCCAAGGATATGAAGCCACAGCCACCAAAAGTGACCGGACAGACAAAACTGAGCTTTTTCGTGAAGAAGATAGCCTGATTGATGACGTTATGTTTGCCAAGACGAGATTAGTGCATTTCCGATAGGACTTTTATGCGGGAGGACAAAGATTAGTCGCACCCACTAGTGCGCCAGAAGAATGCGCATCAAGTACAGAAGTATCTCAGCGACAACCCACATGAAGACCTACAGTATATCCTTGATCGCGAGAACAATACGCTGGTGCATTTGGCATGCAGTTGGGGTAAACCCAATCTACTGATGATGTACCTCAAGCACCAGCGGGATGTGCTCATGACAAGACTCAACAAGAATGAGGAACTTGTGAGGAAGCGCCTAGAGGCATGGGTCAACGAGCAGAATAGATAGGGATTTACACCGCTTCACTATGCCAGCTACTAAGGCGATCTGGAAATGATTAGGATGCTGGAAGACCTGAAGTGCAATGTGCAGGCAACTGCCAAGAATGGGTTGAACGTCCTGCATATGGCTGCACAGTCCGATGCGTTGGATTCGGTTATCCACTTCCGAGATGTTCTCGACATCAACGGAAAGGATGAGAAGGGGATGACACCACTTCACTGGGCTGCCTACCTCAGCAGTGAGGAGGTCGCTTCGTTGCTGATATCACTCGGCTGCGATCTAAACCCAGAAGATAATGAAAAGTAGACTCCACTGCATTTAGCTGCACATTATGGCAACACCCGCGTTCTGAGAAGACTGCTGATGCATGGAGCCGATCGTCATCGAAAGAACGCTAAGGGTTAGACTGCATTGATAATTTCCAAGGCGAATGAATTCAAGAACATCACGAGAATGCTGGATGATGATTATGGCTGTCTCGACCACCTCCGTTTCTACTTCAACATGCAGATGAAATACTCTCCCCAAGAGAGGAGCTTTGCCATGCCCACACTGTTTCTGCTGTCGACGTTACTTGTGATAGGCAGTGTGCATGCCATCCTTCAAATCAATATAGACGCACTCCCGAAGGAGTACTATCTGCTGGTTCCTTTGGGATTTTTCTATGTGTGCTTCTACGTTGTATACCTCTCGCTACTCACCTCGCCAAAAGGGCTCGAGAAAGGAACCCAATACAACGATCTCATCGGCAAGGATGAAGTTTGTACTGAGTGTATCTGTGAAAAATAGCCTCGGTCGTACCACTGCTAAGTCTGCAAAACTTGTATCAGAAGGTACGATCACCACTGTCCATGGATCAATGGATGCGTAGGGCAGCGTAATCTTAAAAGATTTCTTCTGTTTCTGTTCCTGCTGATTGTGGCTCTCGCTGAGAATGCAGTGCTGAGTGCTTTTGGACTATTTGGACTCTGGACATCCTGGAGATTCCAGCTGAGCTAGAACCTTCAACTACTGATGAAGGTAGTCCTCGGAATAGATTTGGCAGTCTGCGCAATTTTTATATTCCCTCTGCTAAGCCTGGTGTGGGTACAGCTAACCAATGTCTTTGTAAATAAAACAACTTTCGAAAGATTCTCGAAGGCCAAACCTAAGAAACCTGTGAAGGATGAACCCGCCAATCTAACTTCAAGCGACATCAGCGAGCCCCTAAATCGTCCGGACTCTCGAAGCTCCTCAGTACTCTCGAAAGAAGAGGAGACGGATCAGACTGCGAACAGCTGCTCATGCTCCAACTGCATCATTATGTGCACGGACAGTAAGTATGTGAAACATTCCGGTAGCCAGATCACCGATAACCAGTGAATATGATACTCTGCATACAAACCGCAGAAGCCGATGTATAGATCATTCTAGTCTCAAAATTTTCTTCACTTAGGCAAGACTGTGGGAGTTTGGACTCGATAGGTAGAACTTGATGGCTGGTAAGAGGTCCTGCCAACCCACCACTTCTATGAATTTCTACTTGATCTCCCTCACGGAGGAGTTCGATAGTTGCAGTGTGCTGTTCTTTCGATCTGTTGTTGGGGTGCGGTCTGGCAGTTTGCTAATTGCCTGCTCGATGAAGGCCACCAAATGCTGCACAGCATCCTTCGGTTTATTCTTATCCATCGCAATCAGGTATCGCTCCAGGATACGCTGTTGCTGCTTAGCATTCAGCTTGGCAGAGTACTTATTGAATAGGTCCACGATTTCCGAGGCTATGATATTGCAGATCCTCCTCATATCGGAAGTGAGTTGCACAGGGATCTCGACATCCTCCGCTCGCACGAGGTTCAGAATTTCAGCTTGAGTGACTGGCGAAGGCAGCTGGTTGTCGGTGACTGCCTCGTCCTAACTAATGGAGTCCCTCAGCTGCGTTTTGAGTTCCTCGAGGTTGGGGATGTGCCTGCATAAGCGCGCTTCTTACTTGCACAACGTATCCGATAGCGCGGCCAGGTTCTTGACTTCTAAACATTTGCGCTTGTACTGCTTCACCAACTTCTCCTGAACCATGGCATTGTGGTTTAGCCTTCGCTCCATGGAGGCCAGCTCCTGTTGCAGCCGATCTATTGTAACCTGTGATTTGATGCAGTGTAGTTCGAGTTCGCGTGCTCGAGATTCCAAGTCGTACATGAGTTCTGTATTGTTGAGGCACTGCTCACAGGACTCCCTTGGCTTATGGTATACTCCACTGACTGCCAGGTCGTTCACCGATGATTCCTTCATCACTTCGCGAATCTCGCTTTACTTGTGCTCAAGCTGCTGGGATAGTCGTTGGATTATAACTTCGTATTCCTGGATCTTGGCCTTGCAACGGGCAAGTTGTACACTGTCCTACTGGCTTTCGTTGCGTTTGTTTATTATATTGTTCTCGTAGAACTGCACTTCCAATGAATGGCTTTCGGCTTTTCTCAGCTGCGGTCTCACTGAAATCGAACTGCCTACATCTTTCGCCTCGCTGATAGTCACACTCGGATGGTTAGGGTTGGGTTCAGAATCAACCGAACGCTGCTGCTCCTCGTTAATGTTATCTGCTTAGCTTTGCAAGGGAGGGCTGCCGCTGGGGTGTAGAACTTCAACCTCGTTACCCTTTATTGGCTTGTAACCCAAGCTTATCACGCTCTCTGCATCCATGCTGATTATGTTCGTGGTTTCCTTGACCTTTTTGATTCCTTCGTCTGAGGTTCTTCCACCAGAGGTTCTCGCCCTCATAAACTGCCCATTGGGAGAAATCATCGGTAGTGGTGAATCTCCACTCTGACTAAATGTAAACAGCGAGTCGGTAGGACCAATTAAGTCCTTAGATCGAATATTAGGGGTTCGGTTCCCAAACGAATCCCTCTTGGAGAGTACGATTGATACCTACCGATTCTGTTCAGCAAGCCTTGCGAACTCGCTTTCAAACCGCTCGCATTTGAGTTCGAGTTGGTATTTTTACATTTGTTGCTTCGATATTCTATCCTGCATTTCTATGATCTGCGCCCCGAGACGATCTTCAAGAGCCTGGAGTCTTTCCCGTTCCTCTGATAATTTGGTCTCCAGCTCCATTATTCGTTTACCAGCTTCAAGGTCCTATATCGTGAGGCGACTTGTTGCTGCTTCATCATCCATATTCTCAACGTCTTCGATTGCCCGTTGCTAGTCGAGCCTGTCTGCCTCAAGTAACTTTTCCTTGAGTTGTTGCACCATATTACGATACTGGTCGGTGTTCTACTGGTAACCCTTGAAGCTCTCATCGTACTTGGCCACGATCTCTCTCAGCCTCTCAATCTATCTTTGGGATTACTCGAGTTCATTCATCAACCTTCGTCGAGATCTCTCAAGCTCCTCCTGACCTATTGAAGCTGCTGAAGTGGGTGGCTGAGCTTCATGGATCAATGTTTGAACAACGACAGTATCCCTGAGTTATTTCTAAAGTGGTGGTAGTTGCTTATTCGGATCGATTGGCGCATAGTAAGTTTTAGAGTCAGTATGCATTAATGGAGGTGTCCGAACGTACTCCGATTTGGAAATATCCTCCGCAAAGCCATTCTCAGCAACAGTGCTCTTTGGCCAGGCAGTCACAAGCATTTTTCTTCGAGGCTATTCCGTTTACTATCTTTCAGCCGCAGCAGTCTCCAGACTGTCCAATCGTTCATTTTCCCTTCGCACCTGCTTGCTGATTTCCTCCAGTTGTCCTTTGAGTTCCTCGACCTGCTATTTGTAAATTGCAGATTGATACACCTTCTCTTCCTGGTACTGGATTCGTTGTTGATTGAATTAGTCCTTGAGCTTGTCGATTTCTTGCTGTGCAAATACCAGCTACTGTTCAGTCTTGATTAGCTTCGACTATAAGCCCTCTGTCATCGATGCTTTCAGCAATTTTTCCTGTGGATTTACCGTGAGTTTTGTGGAGAGCATGTCCGTGTAGTTAACGAGTGTCTGCACCTGCCTCATCAGGAAGTTCTCCGAGTTGGAGAGCTTCTTACGAAAGCGATCAATCGACAGTTCAATCTTCTCAATTTCGGCTGTCTCGATCTGCCGAAGTTTTTTAGTAGTTTCGTTGATGGATGTGGCCAGCTATTCCACTGTCAACATCTCACCCGGTTGCGGGTACTGCTCCATCAGTTCGACGATTAGTTCTACAAGTTGACGAAGCTGAGGGAACCGACCTCGTTCATTCTCAACCTTTAAAGAAGAAAATCGACGATTGGTGGCCAATCCCGAGATGGTAGTGATCTATTTGTCTAAACCTGATTTGAGTTCGGCTATGCTTTTGGTGAGTTCCTCGCTATTTCTTTTATCATTTACGGCGAAGCGAGACGTTGTTTTGCTGTTGACGAGCGTTTGAGCCTCCTCTGCTTATACTGTCAGCTCCTGGCATCGAACGATCAAAGGCTTCAATCTACGCATTTATGCACTCATTTTCGTAACATTGTTGCGATACCAACTGTTAATTTATCGGAGACCTGCCTGACCACTGACAACTGATTCGGAGAGGTTGTTGAATTATGCGAGCTTAGCCTCAGTTGTCTACCGCTATTGTAGGTTGGTTCGGCAGAGACTGAGAATTCCCTGAAGAAGTATTCCTTTTTAGGATTCACGTCCTACCCTCAGTTGCTGCCTATCGGCTTCTTCGATAAGTTTCTGAGGTGCCTGGCCACACTCCAACTCCTTCTTAAACCACTCGGGTAGTTCAGATTTTTGGGCTGTGTTAAGCATCTGTTTTTGAACGATTGACGTAAAGCGATGTAAGTACTCACTCTGTTTGGTTCGAACAAGTTCGTGTAGGATGAGCAAGCCTGCTCTTCGAGGGCGACCTTTGTCACCTCGACAAGCTATTCTGGTGAAAGCGACAGCTATGGCTCTTCTGCGGGTGGTAGCTAACACACGGTAAAGAGCACGAGCATGGGATAATGTAACTGGCAACAGCTGGTCATTCCGATATTCCGGTAGTTCTCGGTTGGGTTTGCCTGGTGGTGGTGATACACTCTTTCGCCTGGGAGGTTGCCACCCAGAATTACGAGTATTCATCATATGTAATAAATCGGAACACCGTGCAATAGCCGATGAACTCATGATAATATTTAGCGAGGTTCGAAATGAAGGCGCTCGGCCTGGACGACAACAAGAGTAAGGAGACAACTACATTTAGAAGTGGGCATGGCTATGGTGCTGGTGAGCATACTCAGCTACTTTCTTGCAGTGTTGTTGCTGTTCGACCGCACGTGTATACTCGTTTCCAACGTACTCAAGTGGTCACACGTAGTTCTGCTTCCTTGCTGGGATGTACTTCTTCATTGGGTTTCGTGGGTCGTTTATGTTCTTCCGCAAGAAAGGTTTGTGAGGCAATCCACGTAGGCAAGCGTCGCGGGTCATTGCTCTACTTCCTCGGGCTGTTGATAATTGTACTTAAGGTCACGTGGCTGGGCAGCCTGCTGCAGCTGGTCGGCCTCTTCATCATCTTCCGACCGTTCCTGCCGGACATCTACGACAGCATCACAAGGATTCCCTACGTGGGCAAGTATTTAAGTACAAGCTTATCCTACCGAAGAAAACTACACTGTACAGAACTTCCTGGACAACATCTCCACCAATGCCCGCCCATCGCGCATCTGAACTATCTCAACGCAACATCAATAACGGTTCTTAAAGCTTGAACTGTAGCGCTTTGTTTCTACGACCGTCTTGTTGCTGCCCGAATCGCAGTAGGTTGGTTGCTTTTTGAAGTTGTTGCGGATCATCTTCGGGGTTAGCTCCTAGCACTTCAGCTTCGGGTAGTGCTGCTACTCCTGAAGCAGGCGAGTGTTAGACTGCAGCAGCTTATTCAGTGGGGTTATGCAACTGAGCAGCTGCATGGCTACTACCGAATCGTCCTGCACAGCGGACTTTGCACCGTTGGTTGGTGGTTCCTTCACAGCTGCATTCTGGCTAAAGGTTGCAAACTATTTTTCCTTTTCTATATTCGAAGAGGTGCGCTGCTGCTTGTAGAGTCCAATGGTCGCTCCGGGAGTTTACCTGCCGGAGTCGTCATTTCGTTTCTTCGCTTCTGTCTTTTCGATGATGTTCAGATAGGCTTCTATGCGCTACAGTTCGATGTTCTATCCCTTCAGCAGAGAAAGGAGGTATGTCCACTCCGACTTGATGCGGTCGGGCTTGGGTAGTTCTGGAACTACTAGAATCTCGAAGAACTTGTTCAACAGCTCTGTGGCCTTTAACATTTAATATTAATTATATTCTGGGTGCTCTTCGCCGAGGATAGCTTGTGGGGTATCCGCTTCGAAGGTCTAGCAGCAGCCTTCTGGGACTACTCATTGCTACCATTGTCTTCATTTCTGAACATTTGTATGCGATAATATTTGCCGATCAAAGTTTGGCCTCCTTGTAGAAACCTTCGATGATGTCGGGATACCTGCCCAGCACTTCCTTGCGCTTCAGCTTGAGGGTTGGAGTCAATAGGCCGTTTTCCACTGTGAAATCCTCTCCGAGGATGGCGAAGGTTTGCACTCTTTGAGCTCGAGAAATAGCTTTGTCATTTGCCCGTTTGAACCCCTCTTCGATGTATTTGTAAACCAGTGGGCATGACTTGGCTTCGAGAGCAGTCTTCGCAGTTGTCCCTATCTTCTGGTATTCGGACAAGAACGACTGCATCAATCTTCCGTCAGGTTCGGCTTTCAGCGTAACGAGTGCAGTGAGGAAGCGCCGGTTATCACCGATGAGCATCACGTTGCTGAGCAGAGGAATAGTCTCCTTGATGACGTTTTCAATGAGCACTGGAGGAATATTTTCACCAGCTGCAGTGATGAGAAGTTCCTTCACTCTGCCTGTGATGAACAGCACCCCGTTGGAGTCAATACGACCGACGTCTCCAGAATGGAGGAACCCATCAACATCGATAGTCTTCGCCGTTTCCTCTGGACTCTTGAAGTAGCCCATGAAAATGTTTCGTCCTCGGTAACATATTTCGCCTTCATTAGTACATTATTACCTTCGACCTCACCAGGATTTAGTGGGACGATCTTCAGCTCAGTTCCTGGATAAGCTGTTCCAGCTTCACGCATAAATTCCTTATCAATGTTCATGAAGTTGAGGTCGGTTGTTGTCTCAGGTCCTCCATTCTCGCTCATCCCATACACGTTCAGGAGTGGGAACCCAAGTGTCAAGAAGTACTGACGGATATCGCTTGCAAGTGGTGCAGCACCGAAGACTAGCATTAGTGCTTTGTCCAATCCGAGTGCCTCCTTGATTTTATTCAAGATCATCGATTTTGCGATCTTGTATTGCAAAGATACCTTTTCCCCACGCTATTCGTTGAGAACTTCGGGACCAACAGACTTTGCCCAAGTAGCTATCTTGGTCTTGATGAAGCTTCCACTATTCGCCATCTCCTTCATTTTCTCAGAAATTTTCTCCCAGACTCGAGGCACAGAAAAGAAGACAGTACTGCATTAATCTCATCTTTACGGGCGAACTTCGACCAAGGTCTGGATGAGAGTTCCTTGGAGAGCGGTGGGTTCGGCGAAATATATATGCATTGCTTCCATCATCGAAGCCGTGATGTCTTGGAACTGAGCAGCCACATGTGAAAGAGGGAGGTAAGATACCAAGCGATGTTGCTCCTGAAACTCAATGAGTTTCTTGATTTTGCGGGCATTGAAAGACTTCTTCATCCAGGTGTAGTTATCGTGGGAGAGCATGACTCCCTTGGGCATGCCTGTGGTTCCGCTAGTATAGACGAGAGTGCAACAATTGCCTGGTTGAACCTCATCCATCCTCTTCTAGATAACCTTATCCCCGATGCTGAATTAGCTCGTAGATACCTCTCGCCGATCTGCAAAAAGTCTTTCCATTTAATGAGTCGCCCACCGTAGTTGTTGGTAATCTACTTCTTTTCCTTGTACAGCACAATATACCCAATTTTCTTGCTTTAAAGCAGATTGAAGTATCGCTTGGCACACTCAAGATCCTCAGCAACCACGAGCTTGCACTCAGAGTGTTCAGCAATGTACGAGCAGGATGCTTCTGAGTTGGTGGTGTAAATTCCCACAGGCAGACACCTCGCGAAGAGACTCCCGAAGAACGTGATACTCCACTATGGTGCGTTAAATCCGATAATGTTGACTGCGGAGAGGTACATTCCGACTGCGACCAGCGACTTCCCAAACTTGATGCACTCCTCGAAGTACTGCTTGTAGTTGATCGTGTTCTACATTGATTAGGCACGTACCCATTTGCCATCGACCTTCACGGAGAGAGCTGGTCTTTCCGGATAAACGGTATAGATGCGCTGGAACTCTTCAATGAGGGTTGTTGGCACCTCACTACCTGGGCCAGACTTCTTGAGTTTGATCGGCAGCTCCAAATTGTAGTCAGTGGTCCAAACAACGTCCTTCCCTCCGTTCTCACCCTCGTAGCGAGCCATAAGTTTCTCGAATCCCGGGGTGCTGATGTAGATGTTCTCATCTTCACGAACTTTGAACAGTTCGTTGAGGACAGTTTGGTTCGACATAGTTGATATATTATCAATAAGCTCGATGATGCATGAGACCATTGACGAAGAACTCTAGATCAAGTATTTACGTGATTTATATTAGAACGAGAACAATAGTGCACTCTGAAGCA